>Ga0182027_10000101_pt1 | contig 131856 bp, 105 predicted proteins | sample 712E1DmetaG_FD_121300 | JGI IMG/M metagenome (GOLD analysis project Ga0182027, IMG submission 121300) | Permafrost microbial communities from Stordalen Mire, Sweden - 712E1D metaG (Illumina Assembly) | ecosystem: Environmental > Terrestrial > Soil > Wetlands > Permafrost | place: Sweden...
CCCCGCTTGCTCCGGGGCAGTCCTTCGCGACCATGTTCGGCAACGCTGGCCGCGGCAGCCTCCGTGGACCAGCCTTCTACGATACCGACTTCTCCGTCTTCAAAGACTTCAAATTGAAAGAGAGGGGCCAACTGGAACTGCGGGCCGAGATTTTTAATCTCTTCAACAAGCCGCAGTTTGCGCTGCCCAATAACCAGGTTGACACTTCAAACGCCGGGCAGATCACAAGTACGTTGCATGAGTCACGGCAAATTCAGGCGTCGGTAAATATTTCGTTCTAGCGCTAGGAGGCAATCGATGTGTCATCGCGCGATTTGGCGCTTGTCTGGAATGGCGATCATCGTCCTGTTCTGTTTGCCGGCTATCGCACAGGATTGCACCCGCCCCGAACTGCGTGGTTCGTTTCTGCAACCAGCCCTCGGTGACGCGTGGACTTTGAAACAGTGGAGCAACGAGTTCGGTTACATGAAGGATGCTGAGCTTAATCAGATGGTCCTGCAATGGACGGCCGACAGCAAAGAGAAGACCACGATCTACCCCTCCGCACTCGCCGGCTACACACAGAACACGAAACACGACGTGGTCAAGCGGGCGCTTGATACCGCGGATGCCAGCGGCGCGCAGGTGTATCTCGGCCTGCAGATCAACGACGACTGGTGGACAAACTATATCTCGGACAGGCCCTGGCTCGACAACGAAGCCAAGGTCGCCAACGCTTTAGCCGACGACCTCTGGAAGCGCTATGGAAGTCATCAATCTCTGACCGGATGGTATCTGGGGTTCGAAGTGGATAACGTCGAGAGCACCCCGGCACAGTGGAACAACTTGGTTGTGTTCTACCGGACCGTGGGCAATCACCTGCACAAGCTCACGCCCGGCAAGCCAGTCGTGATTGCGCCGTTCTTCAACCCAACCGCGGGTCTCTCACCTTCGCAATGGCAAACCATGTGGGAATACGTTCTGAAACGCAGCCCCATCGACATCCTGGCGCTGCAGGACGGAGTAGGTGCTGGACACTCGACGAAAGCGCAACTGCCGGCGTGGTTCAGCGCCGTCCAAAATGCGATTCAACATTCCCGTCCTCAAATGCAGTTCTGGGCCGACACGGAGACTTTCACTCTCGACTATGAACCCCAGTCGATTCGTTCCATCGTGAACGATATGTGTGCGGTCGAGCCCTACGTCAGCAGCTATCTCAGCTTCAGCTTCAATTACTACATGAGCCCGCAACAGGTGAATCCGCTCTACTACCAGACGTATCTGGATTACCTCGCGACCGGGAAAGTCGAGCGCCCCGGTCCGACGGTGCCGACGAATTTAACCAGCGTGGCTCGCAACTCCCAGACCATCCGCCTGACTTGGGACGCATCGACCGATAACGTTGGCGTCGTCGGCTACCTCATCTTTCGCGATGAACACTACGCGGGCAGTCAGCGCAATGGAACGACCACCTTCCTCGATGAACAACTGGAACCCGGCACAACCTACACCTACCAAGTCAGAGCGTTCGATGCCGCGGGAAATCAGTCGAAGCCGAGCAACGTGACAACGGCGACGACACCGGAGCCGCGTCTATATCCGACTAACATTGCTCTGCATAAACTCTACACGGCAACCATGCCCGCCGATCCCAGTTATCCCGATACCGGGAGGATTGAGTTGACCGACGGCATCCTGGGATCGACGAGCTATGCCGATCCCGCCTGGCAGGGAAGGGCGACCACAAAGACTTATTCGTTCACCATTGATCTCGGCTCGGAGCAAGTCATTAAGGAAGTCCGCAGCAATTGGCTCCAGGACGAGGTGTCGGGGATTCTCCTGCCGCAATCGGTGACCGCTTTGGTCTCCGACGACAACGTGAATTTCATGGCGGTGGGCACGGTGAAAAAACCGTCCCCCGACAATGACACCCAGTCGCTCTGGTACACCTTGACGGACTTGACCGGCGTTACCCGCCGCTATGTGCAGGTGCAGGTGAAGCCGGGAGCGAATGCGGAGTGGACCTTTATCGACGAGATAGAAGTGCGCCAGTAAAACTGCGAGCGCAGAAAGCAGGAGGCAAGCACGGTGCAAAAGACGAGAGTTCTTCGGCTAACGGCAGTTGCAATGATCGCCGGTGCGGCATTGTTGCGGTTACAGCCCAGCTTCGGTCAGCAGGCGAATCCAACGGCAACGACAACAGCCACTGCCGCCGCGAAGAAGTTGCCGCCGGTTCATCTCGACGGCCAGTACTTCACGCGCGATGGCAAACGGTTTCTGCCCGTGGGAGCGCACTGGGTTCCGGCCAAGGCGGCGATGCAGTGGCCGGTACAGTGGGACCCGAAGGACATTGAGGCCGATTTCGCGAAGATGCATGAACTCGGCTACAGCATTGTCCGCTTTGACATGATGTGGGCGTGGTTTGAGCCCCGTCCCGGAGACTACAACCCGGTTGCTTTTCAGCAACTCGATTACCTCGTTTCGCTGGCGCACAAGTATCAGATTTACCTGCACCCGTCCTTATTTATCGGCGGCGAAGTCGGCGAGGCCTATTGGGATGTACCGTGGAGGCACGGTCGGCATCCTCATAGCGATCCGGAGATGCTGCGGTTGGAGACGAATCTCGCGGCCGAGTTTGGCCGGCGCTACGCCAACGAGACTGGAATCATCGGCTGGGACCTGACCGATGAGCCTCCGTTTTGGATCGTACAAACGCAGACCACCGATGCCATGGCCGTCAACTGGACTCGCTTGATTGCCAGCGCGATTCGCCGCGAAGACAAACTTCACCTTATTGTCGTCGGAACCAGCGGAGAAGAAGTCGGCCATGGGCCATTCCGTTCCGACAACATTGCGAAAGAAGTTGATTTCTTCAGCGTGCATCCCTTCACCATTTACAACACCGATCTTTTTCCCGACCCCATGCTCTCCGAGCGCGGAACCTATGGCGCGGCCTTCGAGATTGCGCTGTCGAGCGGCGCCGGGCGTCCTGCCATGATCCACGAAATGGGCGGATCTACCGCACAGTATTCTCCCGAGAGAGTTGCCGTTTACGACCGCCTGCAGATGTATTCAGGCCTGGCTGCGGGATCGATTGGCGTCGATCTCTGGTGCTACACCGACGCTTCACCGGAGCAGTTTCACAAGGCGCCGTACTTGCGAACCCCGCAGGAGACGCGCTGGGGAATGACGACCTGGGACCGTCAAGACAAACCGCTGGCAACCGAGTTCAAGAAGTTTTCAAAGATTGTAGGTCAGCTCGACCTGACTGGTGTAACGCCTGCTCCCGCCGAAGTTGCCATTCTGATCCCCGGCGAGTGGGCGCGAACGCATGGAGATTTTTCGCGCTTCGGTCTGACCGGTCCTGAGGTTACGCCCTACGTTTCAACCTTTGACGGCGACGCCATTCCCGGCCAGGCGCCGCCGAGCACAGGCCCCGACAACCAATGGTTGATCAGTTCTGCTCTGAACTCATTTGTCCTTGCGCATCGCGCGGGATTGAAAGCGGACTTCCCTCGCGAGTATGACGACTGGGCGAAACGCCCCATGCTGTTCCTGCCCTCTCCATTGACCAGCACGGCCAGCGTGATCGCGCACGTTCACTCCGACTTCTACGAGAAAGCGAAAAAGTATGTGGAGGGCGGCGGTTTCCTCTATGCATCGGTTGCGGCCGACGCTGCCATTCCCGACATGGAGACCATCTTCGGCGCGCGGCTGGTTGATACCTTAGTCGCATCGGAAGTTACTCTGAAAATCGTCGAGCCCTTTGGTGGTTTGAAGCCCGGCGACACCTTCCACTATTCCGTTCCCGGCGCGAACCCGCGCGTTTGGGGTTCGTTGTTAGAGGTAAAGGGCGGGAAAGTAATCGCCGTCGACCAGGAAGGACGGCCTGCGCTGGTCGCAAACACTATCGGCTCGGGAAAGACGTTGCTCTCGGCCTATCCCATCGAAACTTATCTGGCGAACACTCCGGCGGCATTTGAGAAAGCGGAGAGCACCCATCGCATCTACGAGGCCTTCCGCAACTGGACGGGCGTGAAGGCTGCCTTCCAAAGCGACCAGCCTTCGGTGGAAGTGACTTCGTTGCGCGGAGACCATCGCGGGTATGCCGTGGTGGTGAATCACAGTGCGCAGTCTTACAGCGCGACGATCTCGACATCGCTGCCGGTAAAGTCGGTCCGCCAGATTGGAGCTGACAGTTCCAAAGCGCTGTCTGTCGAAGGTTCGAACTGGAAGATGGACATGGAACCCTACGAAGCGGCCATCGTGGAGTGGAAGTAGAGTTGGGCCAGGAAGGAATACTCATGATTGGCGCAGTTGACATCGGCGGCACAAAAATCGCGGTGGGAATGGTAGATGATGACGGCCGGGTGCTATCCCGCGCGGAATGTCCGACGGATGCGGAACGCGGTTATGGAGAGGCGCTGGCTCGCATCGAGAATATGTTGCGTGCCGCGGCGACAGCGGCCGATGCTGAGCTGACTGGCATTGGGATTGGGTGCACTGGCCCTGTCGATCCCTTTACCGGGGAAATCGGCGAGGTCAATTTCTTTCCGGCGTGGCGTGGCCACAATCCAATGGCCGACATGGCCCGCATCTTCGGTGTGCAGGTGGCCATGGAGAACGATGCCGATGCGTCGACCCTGGCGGAGGCAGCGTGGGGCGCGGGAAAAGACAAAAAGCGCCTGATCTACGTGACCGTTGGGACGGGCATCGGCGTGGGCCTGGTTCTGGACGGACAGCTTTATCGAGGCGTCGATGGAGCTCATCCGGAGATTGGCCATTGTGTCATCGACGCTTCCGGGCCGCCTTGTCTGTGCGGCTTCCACGGGTGCTGGGAGTCCCTGGCTGCGGGCCCGGCGATGGTCGCGTGGATGGAGGGCAACATGCCGAAAGACTACCCGCACCGCGACCACTTAACCGCCAAGCGGATTTGTGAACTCGCGCAAAAGGGAGATGAGTTAGCGTGCCAGGCGGCCGACCGGGAAGCTCGTTACCTGGGCCTCGGTATCGCTAATCTGGTCACGCTGTTTACGCCCGATGCCATCGTGCTTGGAGGCAGCGTGATGAAGAGCGCGGTTCTTTTTCTGGAAGAAATTCGCAGAACCGTTTGCCGCTGCTGCCGTTATGTTCCGTACGAGAAAGCGGAGCTGACGCTGGCTTCTTTAGGTGAGGATGCAAACCTGATCGGCGCTGCGCGGGTGTGGCATCACCGGTTCAATCGAAAAGGAGGACACCGTGCTTGAAGATCTCGCAATGATCGAAGGCGAATATCTTCGGGATATTCTGTATCAGCCCCAGGCTCTGGAGGACACTCTCGCAAGACTGGAAACGTCCAAGCCGCTGCAGGACATTGCCGCGCGCTTGAACCAGGGCAAGTTCCAGAGAGTGGTGCTGACCGGCATGGGCTCCTCGTTTCACGCCCTTCATCCGCTCAACCTGGAACTAATCAGTCACGGATTCACTGCCCTCATGGTGGAGACCTCCGAACTGGTGCATTACAACAATCGGTTCTTCGATCCTCAGACGTTGATTATTGCGGCGTCGCAGTCCGGGCAAAGCGCAGAGATGGTGCGGTTGGCGAAAACGAACCATAAACGCTGCACCGTGATCGCGGTGACTAATACGCCCGATAGCGCGTTAGCCAAACACGCGAATGCCGCTGTCCTCACCAGGGCCGGCAACGAGTTCTCCGTGTCCTGCAAGACCTATGTGACCGCACTCATGGCGCTGAAATGGCTGGGAGATGTTCTCTGCGAGCGCGATCTGCGGCACACGCGCCAGGAGTTGAAGCATGCCTGTCCCGCCGCCGCTGCCTACCTGGCCGATTGGAGGGACTATGTTCACACTCTGGCTCGGGTGCTCAACAACACTCGCCACCTCTTTCTGGTCGGTCGCGGAGCGTCACTGGCTACCGTCAATACCGGCGCATTGATCGTCAAGGAGTCCGACCACTTTCACGCAGAGGGCATGAGCAGCGCAGCTTTCCGGCACGGTCCCTTTGAGATGCTGGGAAGCGAAACCTTCGTACTCGTCTTCGCCGGCGACCCCAGGACACGGGATCTGAACCAGCGCTTGCTCGACGACATCCACGAGCAGAAAGGCCGCGCCGAACTCGTCGATCAAGACGCTTCCTTGCCTTGCTGCCGTATCGCGGAGCACGGTCCGAGCGTTCGCCAAATCCTGGAAATTCTGCCGGTGGAGATGATCACCCTGGCACTGGCTGTACAGGCCGGGCGCGAGCCGGGCCGCTTCGAATTGGCGAGCAAAGTTACAACAACAGAGTAAGACGGCAAAAAGGATATGTAACTATGGCACGGAATCGCTACATGGTCGCCTTGGTCTTCCTGACATTCTTCGTGATGTCACTGTTGACCAACATCCTGGGGCCGATCGTGCCCGACATCATCAGTAGCTTCGGCGTAAGTCTCACCGCCGCGGCTCTTTTGCCTTTCTCCTTCTTTATTGCCTATGGCGTAATATCAATTCCGGCGGGCTTCTGGGTAGAGCGCTTCACCGAGAAGCCAGTGATGATCGCCGCTTTCCTCGCCGGCACCATTGGTTCCTTGAGCTTCGCTCTTTTTCCCACTTATCACGTTGCAGTCGGATCGCTGTTCATCATGGGGGCCGGGATGGCAACGCTTCAAGTTGCCATCAATCCGCTGTTACGGGTGGCGGGCGGCGAAGAGCACTTCGCATTCAACTCCGCATTCGCGCAGTTGATCTTCGGCATCGCCTCGTTTGCCAGCCCGCGAATTTACTCCTATCTCGTGGAAAACTTAGGCAAGCCTTCCGCCAAGGACAACTTACTGTTGGAGACGTTGGGCAGGATCACTCCGCCCGCGCTTCCCTGGGCCTCGATGTACTGGATCTTTGCGGTGTCCACCCTACTGATGATTGCCGTGCTCGCGTTCACTCACGTGCCTCGCGTCGAACGCACGAGCGACGAAGCCGCCGGCTCTCTACAGATGTATGGCAGCCTGCTTCGCAAGCCCATGGTGTGGGCATTCTTCCTGTGTGTTTTTGCGTACGTGGGATGCGAGCAGGGAACTGCCGATTGGATTTCGAAGTTTCTTGCCCAGTATCACGGTTACGATCCGCACACAACGGGTGCGACCGCCGTCTCCTGGTTCTGGGGAATGCTCACCGCCGGATGCTTCGTGGGCATGGGCCTGCTCAAGTTATTCGACAGCCGCAAGGTCCTGATTGGTTTCTCCATCGGCGCGTTGCTTTGCCTGACCGCGGCGTTGTTTGGTCCAGCGCGCGTGTCGCTGACCGCGTTTCCGGCCATCGGCCTGTTCGCTTCGATCATGTGGCCGGTACTGGTTTCTCTGGCATTGAATTCGGTTTCAGAACATCACGGGCCCTTCGCTGGAATTTTGAGCACGGGAATCATGGGCGGAGCGGTGGTGCCCGTGATCATCGGCCGCATCGGAGATTTCGCCGGTCTGCGCGCCGGTGTCGCTTTTCTGTACGTAACCTTCGGGTGCGTTCTTAGCGTCGGCTTCTGGGCGAGGCCGATCATCACGAACGCCACCATTTTGCATCGGGACAATCCAGCAGAAGCTCTGCCGAGCCAGACCGCGTGAGGCCAAAATGATGTCGGGAAGACTCTACGGAAGACAAGGGATGCGGCGCCAGAAGTGGACACGCGCTGTCGCAGTGCCGGTCTCGCCCGTCGTCTTCCTGTTCGCGCTCTGCGTGAGTTCCGGCGCGCAGACTTTTGTTCCCGCGCCAATTCATGGCGTGACCGTCGACGACAAGAACGACATTCGCGACGCTGCATTCCTGGCGAAGTTACTCGACTCAATGAAACATCTGTCGGTGAAACCGACGGCGAGGATTGTCTACTCACCCGGTAAGAAGAACCGATACTTCCCCGCCAGTTCGTATCTGAATGCCACTCGGCAGATCAAAAGTGTGGGATACATTTTCGGCCAGCCTGTGGATTCCTTCTACATGAGATGTTTCACGCCGGCCGAGCACCTTGATCGATTCAAAGATTACGTGACCACGCTGGGCTCGCTCGTCGACATCTGGGAAGTGGGAAATGAGATCAATGGCGAGTGGCTCTTCGGCAATACGAAGCGCTGTTCGCCAAAAACGTCCGTGAAGTCCACGTCACAAGCTGACGTCGTCGCCAAAATGACCGAAACTTTCGACTACCTGAAGTCGCAAGGAAAAGTCACGGCCCTCACTCTTTATTACAACACGCCGTGTCGCCGACCGGCCGCCAACGAGATGTTCACATGGGCGGATGCTAATGTTCCCGCCCGGATGAAGACCGGCCTCGATTACCTGCTAGTCAGTTACTACGAAGTGGATTGCCACGGCCATAAGCCCGACTGGCAGCAGGTCTTCAGTCAGCTCGCAACCATGTTTCCTAACTCAAGGCTAGGCATTTCCGAGTTTGGCTGGTCGGACAAGAAAGCTTCAGATCCGGTCATTAAAGATTTGGTGCAGCGGCATTACGCCATTCATCCTAGTGTTTCGAACTGGATAGGCGGAGGCTTTTATTGGGAGTTTGCCATCGACATGGTTCCCTACGATCCAGTTTCAGATTCGTTGTGGGGCACGATCAATACGGCGATGGCAAGCCAGAAGTAAGTAAGAACCATGCAGTCAATTTTCGACGAGGAGTATGCATGTTCAACCCGGTTCGTAAGCTTGGTGTTCTGATTGGAGTAACACTTCTCATAGTTAGCGCTGCAGTTACGGTTGTTTCACAGGAGCAACCGAAGAGTGTGCCCTATCTCAAACTAACCGCACCACGCCACGTTCTTCCCGACGCGCAGAAGTGGGAAGGCAACGAGTTTCCCCACACCATGTCGGTGCTGGAGATGAATCGCGGCGGATTCCGCTACTGGGGATGGTACGGGCTGAACGAAGGTCGCGGCATCGGCCTGGCGCGCAGCAACGATCTTGTGACCTGGACTAAGTATGACCAGAATCCGCTTTGGACGAACGCTCGCTGGCCCACGGTTCTGGCCGGGGCCGACCCGAAACAGAAAGACCTGCTCTACTTCGCGATCACCCGGGACTATGACACTTCAAGCAGCCATGTCGTGCTGGCTACTTCAGTGGATGGAATCCATCTGACCGAGGTAAAGGGTCTGGTGGCGGGCGTTCCCGACCAGCGCAACCAGAATCCGAACCTTTTCCGCGATCCGCGCACTGGACGTTTCTACCTCACTTTCTATCGCGGCAATGACAAGGACCACTTCGAGATCATCAGCAAGAGCGCCGATTCCGTTCTCGACCTCGACAAGGCGCCAGAGAAAATCCTGCTTAAGTCCACAACCACGGTAGCCGCGCCCACTCTGCTTTACCTCAAGGACGCGGTCAACAATAGCGGCAAGAAGGCTGGAGTCTACTACATGGCTACCGAGGTTTATCCGCATCGTTACACCGACGATCCGGAAGGCGAGTGGCAGGTGAAGGTCTTCGCTGCCGATTCGCCAGACGGCGATTTCCAGCCCGTGGATGGAAATCCCATTATGAGCGGCCAGCGCGCTTGTCTGTTTCAGCATGTTTTTAACGATCGATTTTATGGCTACGACTGTCACTTGGAGACGCCCGATCACTGGGTGCTCGAGGAAGTCGAGGCCCCTTTGCCGTAAAAAGCAGCAAAACTACCTCATCGCCTTTGCGCGTGAGGTGGCACGGAGAAATTCAGAGTTCAGGAGAAAATGCAATGAAGGACATCGGCCTATTCCACATTCCATCAGTTGTCAGGGCCCCGTTCGGAAAGACCGCGTTACGAGTGGCGGCCGCGTTTTCGTTGTTAGTGCTTTTTCCCTGCTGGGTCGCGGTGCCCGCGAATGCTCAGCTCTATGCCGGCTCCATCACGGGCGTGGTAAGTGACCAGACCGGAGCCATGATACCAGGCGCCGAGGTTACGCTGACGGATGCGGACAAGGGTTATACCTTTCTTGCCAAGACTGACGACAAGGGGCGCTATCTCTTCCGCTCGGTCGACCCCGGTTTGTATAACCTTACTATCAAGGCGGTCGGTTTTAAGGATCAGGCAAGGAATGGAATCAAAGTCGATGTCAGTCAGAACGTCGGTGCAGACGTGGCGATGACGGTTTTGGGCACGATGGAGACCTTGACTGTTTCGACGACTGCTCCCTTGCTTGGTACCGAGGATGCGACCACGGGGCAGGTGGTGGATCGGAAGTTCATCAATGATCTCCCGCTCAACGGCCGAGGCGTTTTCGACCTGGTGTTTCTTGCTCCCGGTGTTACGGAAGTGGATGCCGCGTGCATGGGTTGCTCGGCTAACAATTTCATCTCGAATGGCACCCGGAACGCCACCGCCGACATTCTTATCGATGGCGTTACAACCACGAACTACGAGCAGAACAGCGGCATTCGCGTGGATACATACACGCCCTCGGTGGATGCAGTCGAGGAGTTCAAGGTTCAGGAAACAAACTTCAGCGCGGAATACGGCTTCAGCGGCGCGACCATCATCAACATGCTCACAAAATCGGGAGCCAATGCCTTCCACGGCAGCGGCTATGAATTCCTGCGCCACTACATGACAGATGCGAACTACTGGTTTAACAACCAGCAGGGCATCGCGCTTCCAGCATTGCGGCATAACATTTTCGGCGGGACTATTGGCGGTCCTATCTTAAAGAACAAGACATTCTTTTTCTTTGATTACGAAGGAAGGCACTATACGGATCAGGCAGGGCCCTATTTCTATGGCGTGCCGAGCGATGCGGAGCGGGCGGGCGACTTCGGCGAGGTGTGCGGCTACGCCGGAGGAACTTTCGATCAGAATGGAACATGCTCCACCCAGAACGGCCAATTGTGGGATCCATATTCTGGCTATTACGACTCGGCGGTGGCCGGTGCGAGACGCCTGGCAATCATCCCATTCAATAATCTCTCGACATATACCAGCACAGTGGATGCGAACCATCCCGGCAATGTCGTTCTTGCCAACAATTCCGACGGCGCTCCTTACCGTTTACCGGTCGGCGTAGGGAACTTGATCGATCCAGTAGCACAAAAATTGATGCAGTACTATCCTGAACCCAACATCAGTGTAGGGAGTGCAAACTACAATCCATACATCAATCGCGTAGATTCGGGAGCTGCGAAATACACCGCTAACCAGTGGGACCTAAAGATTGACCACCGCTTCAGCCAGAAGAACATGCTGAGCGGCAAGTATTCGCACCAAGCTGGCGTTGACCATCCATTCAACGTTTTTGGCAACGCTGCCGACCCCGTCAGCATCGGCAGTGATTACGACAGCGCTCACGTGTTCGAGGTCAATGATTCCCACACCTTCAACCCAACTACGTTACTGACTGTCTCCTACGGAGTTGCCCGAGGGACGTATTTCTATGCCGGCGCTGCCAGCATGTATCCGAATGTGTCTCCCGTGGATGCGCTGGGTGAACCACAGTACATGAAAGATTCTGGCTACAACTGGTTTCCAGCGGTAGGTGTGGGCGGCGGCTATTCCTCCGCCAGTTATTACAGCATCGGCGGTAACCCTTGGAGCTATGGCAAGTTAGGACAGGAAACACACCATTTGATTGGAACCCTGAGTTGGGTCCGAAAGACGCACGAATTCAAGTTCGGTGTCGACGGGCGTATGCACCGGCTGAACTATACGCAACCTAACTATGCTCCCGGCGGCGTTTACAACTTCGACCAGACCGGAACCGCAAACTACGATCCCAACTGTATTCCATCGGACACGCAGCAGTGTCTGCCGCTTGGCGGCGACGGTATGGCTAGCATGCTCATCGGAGCGCAACCCAACGACTGTTGTGGAGAATACGAGATCCCCAACACCGTGGCCAGCCAGAACTTCGAGTTCGGCGGCTTCGTGCAGGATAACTGGAAGAAGACAGACAGGCTTACCCTCAACATTGGCCTGCGCTATGAATTGGTGTTGCCGCGGACGGAGCGGAATAACGAGCTAAACTGGCTTGACCCCAATGCGCAGTCACCGGTTACGCTTGATGGCAAGAACCTTCTCGGGGCGGAGATATTCGCCAGTTCACACGACCGGAATTCGTACGCGCCCGATTACAAAAACATCCAGCCACGCTTCGGCTTTGCCTATCGCACGATCCACAATACGGTCGTCCGCGGGGGCTATGGAATCTATTTTTCCTCCTGGAGAGGAGCGGTGGCTGGTACTTCAGGAGTCGGACAGCAAGGCTTCGATCAGCAGACATACCTCGTTTCCTCATTCTATGGTGATGGAGTAACGCCTGCTGCAAGGATGAGCAATCCCTATCCTAATGGGCCGACTAAACCGCCCGGCAGCAGCCTGGGCCCGTTGAACGACGTCGGCTATGGAGGGTATGGCCCGATTAAAGACATCAGCAACAAGGTGCCCTACGAGCAGAGTTGGAGTCTGGGGTTGCAGCACGAGACCAAGTGGAATGTAGTTCTCGATGCCAACTACATTGGAAAAAAGGGAACTCACCTCTATTTCGCCAATGCTGGCAACTACAGTCATTTGGGTTCTTGGGTAGAAAGCACACCCGTTGATGACGCGAGGAATACGAGCAGCGATCCTTGCCAGATCATGACGATCAACTGCCTGAATACATTCTTTCCCAGTCCATTTGCCGACCCCACACGTTCCAACGCGTCGCAGATTCTCGACCCCAGCAATCCTCTTTTCTGGGATATGACCACTGCGCAGGCAATGATGGCGCACCCGCAGTTCTACGGATTCGCGGGCGACGAGCCGCCAATCGCAAACTCAATTTATCATGCACTGCAAGTCCGTGCGGAGAAGCGCTTCACGAACGGTTTGCAGTTCCTTGCCACTTATACCTTCTCCAAATCGGTCGACGACGCTTCCCTGACCAGCACTAACAGCGGGTATCTGGGAAGTTTCGCCAGCTTGCAGAATCCCAACAATCCCGGTGGCGAACGCAGCCTTTCGTCGTTCGATATTCCGCATGTCTTACAGTTCAGTTACACCTACGAGTTTCCCATCGGGCGGGGAAAGTGGATTGGCGGCAGCATGAACCCAATACTCAACGGCATCGTGGGCGGATGGCGCACCAATGGCATCTGGCGCTTCAACAGCGGACGCCCCATCGACCCGATGCTTTATCAGGGGCAGAGCCTTCCTACCTACGGACCACAACGTCCCAATCTGATCGGCACGCCGCATCGGGCCGGCGGCAAGGACTCGAACTGGATCCAGCAGTACTTCACTACATCGGATGGCAGCGACTTCCTGGCGCAGCCGGCTCAGTATACGATTGGCACAGCGCCTCGTACCCTGGGCAAAGTGCGCAACCCTGGTGCCGAGAATGCCGATCTTTCAGTATTTAAGGAGTTCGGCCTAAACTCGTTGCATGAGGGCATGCGGCTTGAGGCTCGTCTCGAGAGTTTCAATGCCTTCAATCATCCACAGTTCTGCGGCCCCGACACCACGTTTGGCGACCCAAGCTTCGGACAGATTTACTACACCTGCAACTCACCGCGCCAGTTGCAACTGGCACTGAAGCTATACTTTTAACCGGTGCTCGGCCAGGGGCAGAAGTGCGCGGTGTGGCCATAAAAAAATCGCGAAGAGACTGCTGCCTCGTTACTTTTGGAATTGTCTTTGACAGGCGCCAGCAGTGGGCACTCTGCTCCAGTGTCCACTCTGCGTGCTTGATTTTCAGTAGGCCGAGCAGTTTGGCGTGACCTTGCAGGTTGAAGCACGAGGTTGGAAATTGTAGGTACCAGCGTCCCACCCCAGACCTTCGTTGATTCTATGCCGTGACGGGAACCTACTTGCCAGCGGCACCGGCTGCGGATGACGACGCGGCCTTCAACTGGATCATTCCGATTCCCAAGCCCCCTATGGCGCCAGCGAGTACCCCCAGCAGCACCAGGACGGGTATGCTCTCAAGAAGTGAACTCCTCTTTTTTTTTGCCATTCTATATTCTCCGCTCGATATTCGTTGCTTGAATGATATTAGCATTTGCGCTTCCATTCGCAGCTCCGCTGAGGGCCGTAACCGGCTGCGGCAGCGAGAGATGAGGGCGAAGGGCCCAGTGGCGAAGATGATTGTGAAGAGTTTTTCACCTATAGGGAAGAGCTTATAGGGAAGAGTCCGCAGACATAGAGTCGGGGAGCCTCCGGCAATATCTTGCGTTGCCGCAGCGAAGTCGAGCGGAAACAGGCTGGCGGTTATCAACTGTGCGGCTGTTTTTTTTAAGGCTGACGTGGCATCTTTAGATTTCCTCTCGGAGGTGCCATGAGACTCTGCCGCTTCGCCGTTTGGGTGATGTTCTTATCGAGCCTGTGGGCACAGGAAACTCCTGGCGACGCCGTCCAACCAAAAGTCCAGGACGCCGCAGTCTCGTCCGGCAGCCAGCGGCCACGCATCGGCCTCGTACTCGAAGGCGGAGGCGCACTCGGGTTGGCGCACGTCGGGGTGATCCGGTGGCTGGAGGAGAATCACATCCCGGTGGACGTGATTGCCGGCACCAGCATGGGCGCCCTAGTCGGGGGAATCTACGCCACCGGGGAATCGCCTAGCCAGATCGACACTTTGGTCCGCAGCATTAAGTGGAACGAAGTTCTTCGAGGAGTCACGTCCTATCGAGATTTGTCATTCCGTCGCAAAGAAGACCGGCGAAGCTATCTGAATGCCTTCGAATTCGGGTTGAAGCACGGCACCCAGTTTCCCAGCGGCTTTAATTCCGGACAGCAGGTGGGATTGATTCTGGACCGGGTTGGGTTGCCGTATTCGCAGATGAATAGCTTTGACCAATTGCCGATCCCGTTTCGTTGCGTGGCGACCGATCTGGTGTCGAAAGAGCCTTATGTGTTCGACCATGGGTCGCTGGCCAGAGCGATGCGGGCCTCGATGTCATTGCCCGCATTTTTTACTCCCGTGCGCGACGGCACGCATGTCCTGGTAGACGGCGGCCTGCTGGATAATTTGCCCGTGGACGTAGCCCGGAAGATGGGCGCCGATATTGTGATCGCAGTGCATTTGACGACGCCGCCCATGGATCCGAAGACCGTCCTCTCGTCGGTGGGCGTGTTGCAGCGCTCGGCAAGCGTGACCATCGCCATCAACGAACTGCGCAGCATGGAGCAGGCCGACATCCTGCTGACGGCGGATGTGGCGCGATTCGATTCTACCGACTACACCCTCTTCGACAAGATCGAAGCCGAAGGTTACAAAGCTGCGCAGGCAAAAAGCGCGCTGCTGGCCCGTCTGCAGGTCGGCGAGGAAGAATGGCAGCGCATCGTGGCCGCGCGGACGAGCAAGCGCAGACCCGTGCCGGTGCCCGAGTTTGTGGAAGTCACCGGCGTCCAAGGCGACGTCCTCAAGGGGCTCGAGCACAGACTGTCCGGCCTCGCGGGCAAACCGATCAATCCCCAGGAACTGGACCAGAAAATGATGGACGTCACCGGTCTGGGGCGCTTCGCCCGAGCCTTGTACCGTGACGTGGAGCGGGACGGGCAACATGGACTGCATGTCGAAGCCCAGGAAAAGGACTATGCGCCGCCGACAGTGCATCCCGCATTTATCATTGATGGGTCGGACTACAAGAATGTGCTCTTCGAGGTGGGAGCGCGCATCACGTTCCTTGATGTCGGTGGTTTCGGGTCGGAGTGGCGCAACGATTTTATAGCGGGCTCCGAGTACGGACTGAAAACAGAATACTTTCATCCCTTCACTTCCAATACCGGCTGGTTCGTTGCCGTGCATGGGACGGCCGACAGCAGCCCGTTTTTCGTCTACCAGCGCGACAAGCTTCTGGGCGACTACCGCAATCGCCTGATGGGTGCGGGCTTGGATCTGGGCTACACCTTCGGTCGGGGCGCGGAACTGCGCGTGGGATATGAGGCGGGATATCACAAGATCAACGAGGATATAGGGACTCCAGTGGCGCCCGAGGTCCACGGACGGTTCGGAGTAACGTCGATGCGCTACCGACTCGAACGCTTCGACGATCCTGTGATTCCACGCCGGGGAGCGCGCCTGGAGTCGACCTTTAAGTTTTATGACACGGCTCCGGGAACGCGGGACGTGGTGCCGACCGAGGAACTGAAGCTGGGGCTGGCGGAGCGGACGAGCGAAAAGTCTTCGGTGCTGCTCTTTGCGTCGGGAGGCACGACGTTCTCGACCCGCGACACTGGATTCCCGCCCTTTAGTCTCGGTGGTCCGCTGCGCTTGTCCGCTTACGGGACCAATGAGTTGTTGACGAACCAGTATTTTCTGCTGCAACCCGCGTTCCTCTACAGATTGCGCGAACTCTCGCCGCTCTTGAAGCAGAATGTCTATCTGCTTACGATGTATGAGGCGGGAAAGGCCTACGATCAAACGGCGAGCACCCCGAAGGTAGCGCAGGACGGAACCGTCGGAGTTCTGTTTCAGACGCTGTTCGGGCCCATGTTCTTTGGTGGGAGCCTCGGAGATAACCAGCACCGCAAGTTCTTCTTCGAGGTGGGCCGATTCTTTTGAGACCAGCTGAGAATACCTTGCCTCGACGAAAGCCCGACTCCGGTATCAGCCCGTTGTGCAAGTGCGATTTGTATTAGAGTATGCGATTTGTATCAGGGTTTGCCTTCAGGCATGTCGTACGTGCCCTGTTGTGGAAGCGCCTTCGGGCGCTGGCTGCGGGCGTTGGGTTCCACCCCAGGCTGCTATGATAAAAAATCATTCGAGGTGCATCGATGACAGAACCGAGTTACGAGGAATTGAAAGCTCGCCTGGCCGACTTGGAAAAACAGGTGGAAACGAAAAAGAGAAGCGGCGCCATGGAGTTCCGCGTCAGTGAGAAGGGCGGCGTCAGCGTCTACGGACTGGGCCGTTTCCCGGTCACCCTCTACTACGAACAGTGGACAAGACTGCTCGACACTGCTCCCGATCTTAAGGCGTTTATTGAAGAAAATAAGAGCAAGCTGAAGATGAAACAGGGCTAGAGCTCTGTGGGGGCCGGTCTGGGTCCGCCCGAGAGGGAACTGGTGCGCCCGGAGAGAATCGAACTTGAGCCGTTTTGCGGGCGTGAGCGAAGCGGGAGCCCGCAGGCGAAATCCCGAGCGGAGCGCGGGATCTCAGGAACGCGCGAATGTGAAGGGGGACGTGGTGCGCCCGGAGAGAATCGAACTCCCAACCTCATGGTTCGTAGCCATGCACTCTATCCAATTGAGCTACGGGCGCATCCTGATGAAATTGCGTCCTTGAATTATAACGGAAACAGAATCGTTTCGCCCAATCCGGTTTGCCGCATGCGCTCGTCGAGAAACCCTGAACCGTGCTCGATTACGCTTCCGCACTCCCGCCAAACCCCGTGCTGGCTGTGGAAACCGGCGGCCTTGCCGGAACACTTGGTTTGTAAATTAGAGTAAAAGTTTCCGCCTCAGCGCAAAACCTACCCGCCTCCGCGTTCTACATATGCATGTTGGCAATGCCTTAGCGATGGCACCCGACATGCTTCTCCTTGGGCCAGACGAAGTGGCGCGCAACGGGGCATTTGGGAAATCACTTCGGCCAGAGGTCTTTCCGAATGCCCCTTTGCATTCTCCGTTTGTCGAGCAACGGGCACTCCGCTCAATTTCCTGGCCTTCCCCCGAAGCATCCTCCCTGGAAGTGAGGATGAGCAGGGAAACGAGGCGGAGTGCCGTTTGCCGCCGGAAGCCCTCAGGCGAGAACCAGCTGTTCCTGTACGTCGATGCCAGCCTGGCGCAGCAGCTTGGCGACCGCATCACCCTTCAATCGCGAGGCGTCGAACCGCACCCGCACCGTCCGCTCTTTCTCGTTGAACTGTATACGCTGAACGCCATAGACCTCGCGGACGCTGTCAATGGCCCGCAACTCAGCTTCTCCGGGTGGAGTCTGATAGCGGTAGACGACTTCGAGGTACGTCATTTTCGTTTCTCCCAGGAATAAAGGTTCGAGGATTACCCTCTGAGTATCTAATAAGCGATCAATTCCGCCAAGCGCAGAGCTAGTGGAGGGACGGGCGTCCTCGCCCGTCCAAGCCGAGCGGAGCTCGGCAGCTGTAGCCACAGCAGTTCTGGATTCGATATAGACTTCTGACAGCGAAACTATGGACCACCTCACACCCCCGGACGTCCCAAACGCCGCACCGTCCTCCTCCAAAGACAAAGATCCCGTCTGCGGCATGGATGTGAATCCGGCAACCGCTCGCTACAAGACGCTGCACAATGGCAAAGAATACTTTTTCTGCAGCGCCGGCTGCCTCGCAAAGTTCCAAACGAATCCCGAGAAAACTCTGGCATCCCCTCCTAAGCCGATGGGGTCGGGGCTGGTGACCTTGGGCGCCCCGGCTGGTATTCCGAAGATGATCATGCCAACGCTGAGCACGCCAACCCCCGGCCCTCCGGCGGCCGTTGACGAGGGTAAACAGGGCGAGGGCAAACAGAAAGACACGCGCACCTACGTTTGTCCGATGTGCCCGGAGGTGCGGCAGATTGGGCCGGGCCCCTGTCCCAAGTGTGGCATGGCGCTCGATCCCGAGTCGCCAGCGCTCCCCGCAACCAAGCGCGAGTACACCTGCCCGATGCATCCGCAAATCGTGCGAGCCGGGCCGGGGAACTGTCCGATTTGCGGCATGGCGCTGGAGCCGCGCACGGTGACAGACAAAGAAGAAGAGAATCCCGAACTGCGCGACATGACCCGGCGTTTCTGGATCAGCCTGGCGCTGACCGCGCCCTTGCTGGCGATTGCCATGGGCAGCATGTTGTGGCCGCACAGATTCATGGCATCGTCCTGGAGCAGGGGATTGCCGTGGCTCGAATTGCTGCTCGCCACACCCGTCGTCTTGTGGGGCGGCGGGCCGTTCTTCCAGCGCGGATGGACATCGGTAGTAAATCGCAGCACCAACATGTTCACGCTGATTGCGATGGGCACGGGTGTCGCGTACCTCTATAGCGTAGTAGCAACACTGTTCCCGCGGATCTTTCCGGCGTCGTTCGCAAGTGCAACCCGCGGCATGGGCGATCGCCCGAACGTTTATTTTGAAGCGGCAGCGGCGATCGTGCCACTCGTCCTGCTGGGACAGGTGCTGGAGTTGCGCGCCCGCAGCCAGACGTCGAGCGCGATCCGTGCGCTGCTCGATCTAAGCCCTAAGATGGCACGCTTGATGAGTCCAGATGGCTCCGAGCGTGATACCTCGCTCGAAGAGGTCAAGCCGGGAGATAGCCTGCGCGTCCGTCCGGGAGAAAAGATTCCGGTCGATGGCGTTGTGCTGGACGGGTCGAGCGCCGTGGATGAGTCCATGATCACGGGCGAATCCCTTCCCGTAGAAAAGACAGCATCCTCGCGCGTGATCGGCGCAACCGTAAATTGCAACGGAAGTCTCGTAATGCGCGCCGAACGCGTCGGCAGCGAAACCATGCTGGCGCAGATCGTGCAGATGGTGAGCCAGGCGCAGCGCACCCGCGCCCCCATCCAAAGGCTGGCCGACAGAGTCGCGGGCTGGTTTGTTCCGGCCGTGATCGCGGCTGCGGTCGTGACCTTCATCGTCTGGGCGAGCTTCGGACCGGAACCGCGATTCGCCCACGCCATCGTGAACGCCGTAGCCGTGCTGATCATCGCCTGCCCGTGCGCGCTGGGCCTCGCGACGCCGATGGCAATCATGGTCGGCACCGGACGCGGCGCCCGTGAGGGCGTGCTCATCAAGAATGCCGAGGCGCTGGAAACGATGGAGAAAGTGGACACCATCGTCTTCGATAAGACCGGGACGCTGACCGAGGGCAAGCCGAAAGTGGTGTCAGTTTCGCTGGCCGAGGGTTCGCCAACCATTTCGAAAGACGACCTTCTGCGCCTGGCCGCAAGCCTGGAGCGCTCGAGCGAACATCCGCTAGGTACGGCGATTGTCTTGAAGGCGAAGGAAGAAAAGTTAAGTTTAAGCGAGGCCACCAATTTTCAATCCACGCCGGGAGAGGGAGTGCGCGGAACCGTGGAAGGGAAGAGCGTGGCGGTTGGAAACCAAGCTCTAATGCAAGCGATCGGAGCTTTCGGAGACAAGAAAGAGGCTCTCATTGCCCGACCCGCCGGGTCCACCACAATTTTTGTTGCAGTCAACGACCGCTATGCCGGTTCCATGGCGGTCGCGGACCCTGTGAAGCCGTCCACTTCGAACGCGCTGCGCGAACTGAAAGCCCAGGGCATCCGCTTAGTCATGCTCACCGGCGACAACCGGGCCACGGCCCAGGAGATTGCGCGGAGCCTCGATCTCGCGGACTTCAAAGCCGAGGTTCTGCCCGCGCAGAAAGCCGAGATCGTCAAGAGTCTGCAGAACGAAGGCCGCGTAGTTGCCATGGCTGGCGACGGCATCAACGACGCTCCCGCGCTGGCCCAGGCACAAATCGGAATTGCCATGGGCACCGGAACCGACATCGCGATGGAAAGTGGCGGCATCACGTTGCTTAAAGGAGACCTTGAAGGAATTCTGCGCGCCCGCAAGCTGAGCCAGGCAACGATGCGCAACATCCGGCAGAACCTGTTCTTCGCGTTTGTCTATAACTCCATCGGAGTACCAATCGCCGCGGGCGTTCTGTATCCGGCGTTCGGATTGCTGCTGAGCCCGATCCTAGCCGCCGCCGCAATGAGCTTCAGCTCCGTGTCGGTGATTACGAACTCGTTGAGGTTGCGGAAGGTGAAGCTGTAGGAGAAAGATCTCAGGTCTTAGGTGTCAGGTGTCAGGAAAAGCAAAGCCGCGCGACAAGTATCAGCCAAATCCAGCGAAGCGTTCCGTTTTCCTGAGACCTTGACACCTAAGACCTGCCTTACAGTTTGCTCAAATAATCGGTAACCTCCGGGCTGTTCCAATCCACGGCTCCGATAAATTTGCGGCGGATGACTCCCTGGCGGTCGATCACGTAGGTTTCGGGCCAGCCAAAGGTTCCGTACAAAGAGCTAGTCTTCTGCGTTCCGTCGCGGACCGTCACCATGTTGACGTTGAAGTCCTTCAGGAATTTGTGATACGCGGCGTCATCGACGTCGATGCTCACGCCAAGCACCACTACTCCTTTACTTCTGAGGCGCGCCTGCATCTGAACCATCGAAGGAGTCTCCTCGATGCAAGGCGGGCAAAAGGTCCCCCAGAAATTCAGCACCACCACCTGCCCGCGAAACTGGCTGAGCGTAATCTTGTGGTCGGAATCCTGCACCGTGAAATCCGGGGCATTCGAACCGATGCGGGGAGGATGGCCGCCGCTGTAGCATCCGAACAGGGCGGCCAGCAATCCAACGGCTAGACAGGCTGCGGAGACACTCGGCTTTGTACCAGGACATCGCTTTAGCGATGCCGTGGGCGCGTGGACATCAGACGCCCCTTCAGGGGCTGGGCATCGACAATTGACTTTTCCCGCAGACGGCAGAAGCCCGGCAAGTAGCGTTCGTCTCACCCCGCTATAATAGCGAAAAACCGATGGAGAGTTCACTTCCAGCCGCGGCGTCCCATGTCCCGACCTCCAAGATCTCGATCCCGGAGGTCTCGATCATCGTTCCCGCCCGGAACGAAGAGGTCAGCCTCGGCGCATGTCTGCAATCCCTGACTGCCCAAACCGGCGTGGCTTTCGAGATCATTGTGATCGACGACGCCTCCACCGACCGCACCCGCGAAATCGCCGAGAGCTTTGCCGGAGTGCGCGTGATTTCTGCTGGGCCTTTGCCGGCGGGCTGGACGGGAAAGAACAACGCCATGTTTGCCGGCGCCAGGGGAACTTCGGGAAAGTGGCTTCTGTTCACGGATGCCGACACGGTGCATGTGTTGGGATCTGTGGCGCGGGCACTGGCGGAGGCAAAGGAGAACAAGGCGGAGCTGTTGTCGTATTCGCCCGAGCAGATCGCAGTCACGTTCTGGGAGATGGCAGTCCTGCCGGTAGCATTCGCTGAGTTGGCCCGGCAATATCCGCCGAAGAAGGTTTGCGATCCCGCATCTCCATTGGCGGCGGCGAATGGCCAGTACATCCTGATTCGCCGGGAAACCTATGATGCGGTTGGCGGCCATGCCGCGATTGCCGATAGCCTGCTGGAGGATGTTGCGTTAGCTCGCGCCGTGAAAGGAGCCGGGCGAAGCATTCGGTTTCGGTACGCGGCGGACGCGGTCCGAACCCGCATGTACCGGAACTTTCAACAACTGAGGGAAGGTTGGACGAAGAACCTGGCGCTTTTGTTTCCTAATCCCGGCTGGCTCGCAGCGAGTCGCTTTCTCTGGTGGGGCCTTGCCTGGGGATTCGCGTTTTTTCCAGTGATCGCTTTCGCGGCAGCCAAAGCGGCAGCGCATTTTGGCTTCGTTTCTGCCGAACTAAGATTTCACCACTGGTCTGGACTCATTCGGGGTGCGTGGTGGTGGACTCCGTTCTTTCTCGCACTCGCAATGCCGCTTTTCATGCGACTCAACAGAGCTAACTTCACGTGGGATTCAGAGGTTCTGGGCGCGGTATTCGGCATGCCAATGTTCTCCTATCTTCTGTTGCGCTCCAAGAAGGCCCACGCGGATGGCCAAGTATCATGGAAGGGCCGCGCCTATAGCGTCGGCGCGCCAACTGGAAGCCCTCCTTCCCAAAAACAAGCGGCAGGGACGATTGCACGAATTGAGAATCAAGGATTGAGAGCTAAGAGCTAAGAGCTGCTTTATGGTTTATCTCACACGCAAAGCCGAGTTTTCCGCGTCACACTACTATCACAATCCGGAATTTACTCCTGACGAGAACCAGCGCGTCTTCGGCAAGTGCAATAATCCCAACGGACACGGGCACAACTACACCCTGGAAGTCACGGTGAAGGGTAAGGTCGATCCGAAATCCGGATTCGTCGTCGACCTGAAGCAATTGAAGGATGTCATGAGCAGGGAAGTGCTCGACGCCTTCGACCATCGCTTCCTGAACAAGGAGGTGCCCGAGTTCTCGACCGATGTTCCGACGATGATTCCGACGACCGAGAATCTCGCCATCGCCATCTGGCGACGCCTCGCGCCGAAACTCAAAGCGGCGCAGTTGTATCGCGTGCGCGTGTACGAAACGCCCGACCTGTTCGTCGATTTTTACGGAGAAGCATGAAAGCGCACCTGACCCGCCGGTACATGTTTTCCGCATCGCACCGTTTGCACAGCAACGAAATGTCGGAGGAAGAAAACCGCGTGACCTATGGCAAGTGTAATAATCCCTATGGACATGGTCACAACTATACGATCGAGGTGACCGTCAGCGGACCGGTCGATGATCAGACCGGCATGGTCTGCGACTTGGTTGACCTGGATGCCTTCGTGCATGCTCAAATTCTCGAGCGCTATGACCATCAGGACCTGAACCTGCTTTCAGAATTCGTGAAGCAGGTTCCGACCACGGAAAATCTGTGCATCGCGATCTACGAAATTGTGAAGCGCGGCTTCCATCGCGCTCATCTAGAGAAGGTACGCATCGAAGAGACGATGATGAATTCGTTTGAGTATTGGGGAGAATCCAGTCGTTAGTCGGTGGTCGTTCGCAGATCAGGTTTGCTAACGACCAACGACTGACGACCCACGACCAAGAGCTATGAAATCAACCACCGAATCGAACTCCCTGACCAGCGCCACTTACGAAGAACTGGTGCGAGAAATGCTTGTCCGCCTCGGTCAAGATCCGGACCGTGAGGGTCTGTCGCGCACTCCCGAGCGCGTCGAGAAAGCCATGCGATTTCTCGTCAAGGGCTACCAGGACGATCCCGAAACGCTTTTGCGCGAGGCGTTATTCACCGTTAGCTATGACGAGATGGTGATCGTGAAAGACATCGAAATGTTCAGCCTTTGCGAGCACCACCTCCTGCCGTTTTTTGGCAAGGTGCACGTGGCCTACATCCCCAACGGAAAAGTCATCGGCCTGAGCAAGATACCGCGCCTTATCGAAGCGTTCTCGCGCCGCTTGCAGATCCAGGAGCGCCTGACCACACAAATCGCGGAGGCGATCCAGAACACCATCGAACCACAGGGCGTCGGCGTGGTCATCGAGGCGCGTCATCTCTGCATGATGATGCGCGGCGTCGAAAAACAGCATTCTTCGGCGGTGACTTCGTCCATGCTCGGCTGCTTCCGCAACGAAGAGGAAACGCGAACCGAATTCCTCTCCCTGATCCGCCAGCGCACAAATGCCTTGTGATTGGAGGAGTTGGAAGTGCTCGTGTGGGGACGGGCGCCCTCGCCCGTCCAAGCCGAGCGCAGCTCGGCAGCTGTCTGTGGCCAGCGCAGCTCTGGATCCTCAATAACGGTGTTGACGAATTGTAGACTCCCTTCTCGCAGGATAACGGCGGTTGGCATAAGCTGAAAAACGCCGCATGCCAAAACGCCGTGCCACATTACGCGGAGCCGCGCTGCGCGAGCCTACGCTCTCCGGCCGCCTCGCCCTCATCACCGGCGCCAACCGCGGCATCGGTCTCGCCATCGCCCGCGCGCTGGCCCTTGAAGGATGCAATCTCGTCATCACCGGCCGCGACGAGCGTGCCCTGGCCAAGGCGCGCATCGAACTGGAAAAACTTCAGCGGGAGAGACTGCCGGCGAAACTGCACGCTCACGTGCTGGCGCAGTCCTGCGACGTCCGCAGCCCCGACTCAGTCGACTACCTCTTCACGCTCGTCCGCGGATTGCGCAAGCCTCTCGATATCCTCATCAACAACGCTGGCATTGGGCATCCCAATCTCGCCGTCGGCGAGTTGCCGTATCCCACCTGGATGGAAGTGATCGACACCAATCTCAACGGCCTGTTTCTCACGACCGTGGCGGCGCTCGCCGTCATGAAGCGCGGCGGCACGATTGTGAACAATCTTTCGATCGCCGCCGAGCGCGTCTTCGCGGGGTCGGCAGCCTACAATGCGTCGAAGCATGGCGCCCTCGGATTTACCGACACCTTGCGCGAAGAGTTGCGACCGAAGGGCATTCGCGTGATCGCCCTCATGCCCGGCGCAACCGACACGGCGATCTGGAACACGCTTTGGCCAAAAGCGCCCAGGCGTAAAATGATGTCCGCCGAAGCCGTCGCCCGCACGGTAGTCAGCGCGCTGCTCTTGCCTGATAACACGACCGCAGAAAAGATCGTGTTAAGGCCGTCAATCGGCACACTGTAACAGGCTGGAGAAATCTCGTCTGCTTTCCTGCAGAGTCGCGGCTTACCGCGTCTTCTGTCGCCGCGTGAGACGGGGCAAGCTCCATCTCTACCGGAGTTTTACCAAGCTTTGACGCCGGTGCTCGATCGAGCATCTAATGACAGCGGGTTTGGTCCGTCGCTCGCTAACGACCATCGACGAGCGACCGAAGCCCAGCGACCGACGGACGAGAAAACGCCATGTCATTCCTCGATTACTTCAACTTGCTGAAGCCCGAGCACCGCCTGGCGTGGGCGGTGGCAATTGCTGCCGACACGCTCCAAATCGCCGCGTTTCCACTCTTCGCCGAGGGAGCCTTGTCTCCCGCCGACTCAGTGCTCGACCTGATCGTCGCCTTCGTGATGATTCGTCTCCTCGGATGGCACTGGGCCTTCTTGCCGACAGCAGCGGCGAAACTCATCCCCGCCGCCGACCTTTTTCCCACCTGGACCGCGGCCGTATGGTTCGTCACGCGCCAGAAGCTGAGTGCCCACTCCGAAGAAAGCTACGATTCTGACTCCAATTCTGACGCTAATTCCAAAGACGTGGAGATTCTGCCTCCGGGTCCGGCGCCGGAACCGCGCCGGTAGATCAAGCTAGCGGACGCGTGCCTCTCGACAATCCGCCCGTCAAAACACGCTTCTCCATCTCCGCGTTAGCTCGCAACGGAGCTGGTTACTTCACATCGAGCGGGATTCTTTCGTCCGTTTCCTTCTGGATCAGGTCCGCGAGGTCCGCGTCGAACTGCACTCCATAGCAGAGCCAGACGCCACCGGGTTTGTAATACTTGATTCGGATCGAAATGGGTTGCCGGTCATAGGCAACAAAATAATGTTGATAGACGAACATGCCGGCAACCTTGGTCTCCGCCAGCCTGGTATGCGAAATGTACGAGCCCATCAGCGTCCCTAAGGAAGCAAATTGTGACTTCAACTGCTCTGTCTGGTCGGGGATTTTTTTCATGGCGGGATTTGTGCCGCGAAGGTAGTCAATCGCTTCCGACCTCTGGCCCTGCTGCAACATTTTGAAAAAGGTCGCAGACATCTTCTGGTAGGACAAATCCTCTTCCTGTTGTGCGTGGCAAGGAATCCCCAGCAGCCCAAGCATAATTGCACTGCAGATAACAAACAGCCAAATGTGGTCTCTCATTTTTGCCCTCTTCAGTTTCAAATCCGTAATCAGGTTAGTGATCGAGTTCCTTCGGTTCGAAGCGGCTACCATACCACGCTCGCGGCGTTTTGTGTCCACGACGCTTAAAAGCGAATCCGTCGTTCCGCGTGCTAGCAGCCTTCTACCACGTCCCATACCGGTATCGTTGCGGTCGTTCACGAAATATGTTGATCATGACTACGCCCGCGACAAAGCCTCCAACGTGCGCCCAGAAGGCAATCCCGCCCGAAGTCTGGCTGGTTTCGGCGATGGCGGTAGCCGTGCCGCTGAGGAAATTTCCCACGAACCAGTAGCCCAGCATCAGCCAGGCAGGAACGTGAAAGAAAAATATCGGAGGAAACCAGATCAGCACCCGCGCCCGCGGGTACAGGATGAAGTACGCTCCCATCACCCCGGCGATCGCGCCGCTCGCGCCCACACTCGGTACGCGCGAGCCCTGGTTCAGCATAATGTGCGTGACGCCGGCCGCCACTCCGCTGGCCAGGTAAAACACCAGATAGGTGAAATGTCCAAGATAGTCTTCGATGTTGTCGCCGAAGATCCACAGAAAAAGCATGTTCCCAGCGACGTGCAGGAATGAAGCGTGCAGAAACATCGAGGTGAACAACGGTAGAATGGCCGTAGACAGCGGAGCATAGGCGTGTCCGGTCAGCACGGCCAGCGTGTGGAGAGGAACGACGCCAAACTCGACCAGAAATGCGTTCAGCGCCCGATGGCTCTGCATCCCGACCGAAAGCTCCCACAGAAAGACCAGCACATTCAGCACGATCAGAAAATAGTTGACGAACGGCGTCGAGAAAGTGGGCTGATCGTCACGAAGGGGAATCATTTAATTTGTAATTTGGTAATTTGTAATTGGTAATCTAAAAGCAAGATCGCTGGAACTGATGCCGCAACGATCAGGTTCAAATTACCTATTACAAATTACCAGATTACAAATCCTCATGAACGGTGTTGTGGTTATCGATAAACCGCCCGGCCTGACGTCGCACGACGTGGTCAATCGCGTGCGCCGCATTCTCGGCCAGCGCGCGGTCGGCCATCTCGGCACCCTCGACCCTTCGGCCACCGGAGTTCTGCCGATTGTTCTCGGCAATCTCACGCGCCTGGCGCAGTTCTACGCTCATTCCGAGAAGACCTACGAAGGCGTGATTCGATTCGGCTTCGCCACCGACACCTACGATGCCGATGGCGAGCCCACCACGCCGCTGCATAATGTGCACTTAACCCTGGATGACGTGCGCGCCCTGGCTGCCCAGTTTCGAGGCGTGATCGAGCAGATGCCGCCGCCGTTTTCCGCCAAGAAGGTTGCCGGAGTCCCCGCCTACAAACTAGCCCGCAAAAAGCAGCAGGTCGAGCTCAAGCCGGTACAAGTGGAGATTAGAGAATTCGAAATTCTTCAGACCACCGCGGATCAAGCCACCTTCCGCGCGCGCGTGGCCTCGGGCACCTACATACGATCGGTGGCTCATGAGATGGGACAGAAGCTGGGCTGCGGCGCGCATCTGGCCAGCCTGCAGCGCATCGCCGTCGCCGAATTTGCAATCGAAGATGCGCACACGCTGCCTGCGCTCGAAGCCGCAATGCAGCAGGGAACTATCGAGTCGTTGTTTGTCCATCCCAGAAAGCTGGTGCCGCAGTTGCCCGCCGTCACCGCCAACGAAGAAAGCGCCGCCCTCATTCGCAGTGGCCGCGCCGTGAATCTGCCGGAAATGTCGCGCGCTCCCGAGGTAAAGGTCTTCTACGGACAACGCGATCTGATCGCCATCGCAACCCGAATCGCAGGGACGCTCTTCCACCCGAGGATGGTGTTCTCCGGGTAATGATCCAACACGGTAGAGCGACGGGTGTCCTCGCCCATCGGGACCGAGCACAAGTCACAGACGCAGACTGCGATGATTGGTATACTCCCGCTCCGGAGGCACCCCGTGACCTTCGCCAACTGCTATGAAGACGTCGCTCGCGCCGAAGCCTACGCCACGTTGGAGTTCAAGAACACTTACCACCTGGCGTATCGGGACATCCCCGGCATCCTCGGCGAGCACGTTCGCGGCCGCAAGAGTGTGGACTTCGGTTGCGGCACCGGACGCTCTACGCGCTTCCTACGCCAGCTAGGCTTCGAGGTTACGGGAGTCGATATCGCCGAAGATATGATCCGCAAGGCGCGGGAACTGGATCCCTCGGGCGACTACCGTCTGGTTCCGGGCGACGACCTGGGCGCATTTCCCTCCGGGAACTATGATCTGGTGCTTGCTGCCTTCACCTTCGATAACATCGCGGGCCATAATAACAAGGTACGCATCCTCCGCGACCTCCGCGGCCTCTTAAGCCGTGAAGGAAGGCTGGTGCTGATCGTCTCCCGGCCGGAAATTTACACCCACGAGTGGGCGTCGTTTTCGACGAAAGACTTTCCCGAGAACCAGCTGGCGAAATCTGGGGACAAGGTACGCATCATCGTGACCGACCACGCCGACCCGCGCCCGGTCGAGGACATTGTGTGGAGCGATGAGTCCTACCGCGAAGTCTTCGGGGACGCCCGCCTGCGGGTGTCAGGGAAGTACGAACCCCCTGGCGCGACCAGAGGAGCCGTACTCGTGGGTGAGTGAGCTGCAGATTGCGCCTTGGGCCGTGTACGTTCTTGAGATTACGGAGCCAGCCCGTCATATCGGTAATGTCCGATAACAGGTATTATGTTAACTCTACAGAAACCCCGCATCGCAAGTTCCCCTCATCCCGAACTCCGGGCGCCCAGGGTTCGGTTCGCCGTTGCGGGCTTCGGCTCAACCGCTGGATCGACCCCTCTCACGCGATTGCGCCCCGCGCTTTTGGCGCTGTAGAGCGCACGATCTGCGGTGCGAAGAATCGTCAGACGATCCTGCCCAACTTCGTCCCCCGCTGTGGATACAACTCCCACACTCACCGTCACCTTGATCGCATCCCCGGCCGTTCCCATCGGGGATTCAGCGACCGCCTGGCGCAGCCTCTCCGCACTGCTCAGAATGCCGGGACCATCGCAATTCTGGCTCACGATCAGAAACTCCTCGCCTCCGTAGCGTCCGACAAAGTTGTAGCCTCGAACCGAAGCCGCCAACCGTTTGGCCAGCTCGCGAAGGACCGCGTCCCCGGCCAGGTGCCCTCGGGTGTCGTTGACGACCTTGAAGTGATCCACGTCCACCATCATTACGCCCAGAGGCTCACCGGTGCGCTTCTGGCGTTCGATCTCGTTGTCTAGAAATTCAAGGATCGCGGCATGATTCCAAAGACCGGTGAGGGCGTCATGGGCCGAGTCAAACTCCAGGGCAGCCTGCGCCCTAGCCAGGCGATGCTGAATGATGAGCACGCGGGCGCCCACCCCCGCGAAGCACAAGATCATAACGCCGGACGCCAGGGCCGTGCGGGTGCGCGCGACTTGGGCCAGCAACAATAAACTGAAAAATGGAAACAAGAGCGGAAAGAACTGCTGCACCACAACGTTATGGGTTCGCGCCGGTGGCTCCGCTGAGGCAGGTTCCGTCTGATCCCAGGTGGCAGCGATCAGCAGCGGCATGGCCAGCAATCCGCTCCAAACCAAGTCGAACCAAAGCCCTCCCCCACCCACCTGGTTAGGAGCATAACTGGCATACGAATCCGCGAGTCCCGAGCACGCAATGAACGGCGCCATCCGCGAAAAGAACGCGCGATCCACTGCGGAGTCTGTCAGAATGGCTCGCAGCAGGAAGGACGTTGCCAGCACTCCGTCGATCAATAAGCTGGGAGTCCAGCCGAATTTACCCCACCCGACCGCTGTTTGTTCCGTGTACCCTCTGGGGAAAAACAAGTACGCGCTTCCCCAGAAGGCGCAGACTTGCAGGAAATCCAGGAGGTGCAAGCGGTCAAATCGGCTGGGCTCGTGATCGGCATCCAGAAAAAGCATCATGCCGAAGGGAAGCAGCGAACAGAAGAACAGCAAGTCGTTAAGATTCTGGAACTTGGCATTGAAAGCTAGAGGGGACGCGTCGAGGTAGGTTCCAAACCCTTGCGCCACAACCCAAATCGTGAAAGCGGTGGCCAGCCATCGCCAGTAATCTCGTCCGGTGGCGCCCGAACGCCGAAATGCCTGCACTGCGCTCAACACGCACAGCAGCCCAAGCAACAACTGAATCAGATTGCCGAGCAGTCCTCCCACCGTCCGGCCGCCGAAATGGAAGACCACTGCAATCTGCGTCAGGAGCAGGCCGCAGGCGACGAAAATTACCGTGCGCGAAGAAATTCGCGTTTCGATCCAATCCCGCGCGCGGCGCTGTGGAGTTCCGCCGCTCGCCGCTTTGATCCCCGGCAACTCAGGCTCGTTCCCGGTCTGTTCCGCAGGGGTCTCGGCTTCCGCCATAGAAATGGTTCCGGTTCTTCGATATATCCACACCGTCAACTTCAACATTAGCAGAACAACAGGGAGGCAACGTCGTTACTAGAAAGTATTACGATGGTAACGATGAGCACGAATTCCTCCCAGCATCTCCGAAGGTGATGTCAATAGGCCGATGATCGCACCATTTCTATCCACCATGATGCGATGCGGAGACTTCGGCATCACGCTCCGCCAATCATTCCTGCGAGATCTTGGCGGAACCTCTGCAGTGTCGCCAGCCGCTCCGGTGTGGCCTCCACCACTTCGTTCTTCGCCTGAAACACTTTGCGCCCTTCCTTTTCGGTGAGCACGCCCATCACTTCGCCCATACGCCAGCCCGCCGTGCCCAGGATTTGCAGGCCGTCCACGCCCGGGACAAGCAAGGCAACGCAGCTCTCCCGCACCACTCCAATGCACTTGGGATAGCGTTCAAATGTCTGCAGTTCGAATCCTGCAAGGTAAAGGCGTTGGAGCTGTTCGGCTAAATCGGGCATGGAGGGTAATCGTAATTGTGTAATTTGTAAATCGGTAATTTGAAAACCCAAGGGTGAAAAACTCAAGGTTGCGACCTTCAACGAAGCGGGGAGACTCCGGCTTCGTATCAGGGTATCGCTTTAGCGATACCGCTGGTCAATCGAAGTCAGATGCCCCTTTAGGGGCTGGTCATTGCGGCTCGGCGCGGATGACCTCCAGCTCGTTTCCTTCTCCCAGATTCAGAAACGTGAAAACCCCCTCGTTGGCCGAATAGCATGCCAGCGCCAGCCCTGTGGGATCGGCGTAACTGGCAATATTCCGGCCGGTCTGCGCGTCGGCCACCACCACCGTCTGGCTCTGGGTTTCCTCATTCCAGAACGAAATCGCCAGCCGGTTTCCCGAAACATGAAACGCGCTGGCCACGGCGCCACGAGACGGACCGGCGATCTTGAGCGTCTGCATAATCTTTCCGCTAGATGCGATCACATAGACCAGCGCCGGCGAGGAAGCTCGCATGACGTAGAGATTGCCGTCGCTCCCAACTTCGGCATCCGACAGATCAATCGTGGGCGCTGGCTTCTCAGCAGCCTTCGGAGCGACTTTCTGCACGTCATTCCGATGGCCGCCGCCATCCGCTTTCGCAGGTCCCTGGGGCTTCTCGAAAGAAAGTTGCGCCAGTTCCCTTCCGTCCGCCGAAAACACCGCGGTGAAGTTGCGGCCGCGATCGTTTTTATCCTGCGCGTCGCGCTGCACGCCCGAGAGCAGGAAATTTCCATCGGCAAAGGCCGCGAACGTGTACACCTCAAAGTCGGCGTCAAGACGCGTCGCCGACGAAGGCGATCCGTCGAAAGAGAAATGCAGCACGTAGATGTGCGGCTTCAAAACTCCACTCTGCGCGATCTGATCCATGCCGCCATCGGACGCGGGCGAAAAAGCGTCGGCGCGGTCGAGCGCCAGCTGAGAAAATGCGGCTGGGTCAAAGAGCGCCTTGCGCTTGCCCTCTGGATCGATCTTCACCACCGGCCCTAACAGCGGCCGATCCATCGCGTACTTACGAATGTAGAGATTGCCATCGGCGTCGCACTTCGAGCCGCTCATGAACGCGCCGCCCATCTCCGAAGCAACGTTCATGGTCGAGGATGCGTGGAGCGCGATGGTAGATCCGGAAGCTGGAATCTTCGGGGGCGCATCAGGCGTTGCCGAATTGACATGGCTCGTCAACCACGCCGAAGAGAATCCTGCGGCCACCACGAGCGCGAATAAGCCCCTGAAGAAGGATCTCATCGAGCGCCTGCGTCTTGGAAAAACATCGCGCTCCTAAACTGAGAGCTGATGACTGAAGGCTGACGGCTGAGGGCTGTCTCTTTACATCTTGTACTTGCCCAGGTCATCATCGCCGAGATCCTCCAGCCACTTGCGCAGTTCATCGCTGGTCACCGCAGGCACGGGATTGGCGGTCTGCTTCGAGTTCTTTAGAACCTCGTCCTCAACGAAGATGGGGCAATCGACACGCAGAGCCAGCGCCAGCGCGTCCGATGGGCGGGAGTCAATGCTAACCACGTGCCCTTCCCTTTCCAGCCAGATCACGGCGTAAAACGTATCGTCTTTCAATTCGGTGACCACCACCTTGTGTACCAGCGCGTCGAGACCGGTGAGGACATTCTTGATCAAGTCGTGGGTCATGGGCCGCGGCGTGTTGACCTTTTCGATTTCGAGCGCAATGGCATTGGCTTCGTACACTCCCACCCAGATCGGAAGCACCGTGTCGCTGCCCACGTCCTTGAGCAGCACAATCGGCATATTCGAAACCGGATCCATCATGAGTCCGCGAATTTTCATTTCAACTTCCATAAAAACCTCAAAGACATTCAAGTGGAGCGCCCGCTCCACGGACACTAGCCCGCCATCTCTCCCACCAAGCTATTCGGGAAGCTCCCAGTAACCAGCACCTTGACGTAGCTCCCCGTCTTCAGTTCAACGCCCTCTGGAACCGTGAAGTTGATCACCTTAATCTGCGAAGTCCGCCCGATCCACTGTCCGCGCGCCGGATTCTTCCCTTCCACCATGACTTCGAGCACTTGCCCAACATGCCGCCGATTACGCGCCGACCCGATTACCTTTTGCTTGTCATTGAGCACAGCCAGCCGCCGCGCCTTCTCCGCGTCGGGGATCGCGTCCTCCAGCCGCAACGCCGGAGTGTTCGGCCGCGGAGAATACTTGAACGTAAACACGCTGTCATACCCAACTTCGTCCATCAAGCTCAGCGTCTCTTCAAATTCCCGTTCCGTCTCGCCCGGAAATCCGACAATCAGATCGCTGGTAAGGGATATATCGCGCCGCGCCGCCTGAATCCAGGAGATGCGCTCCAGGTACTGCTCCCGAGTGTAAAGCCGCTGCATGGCCTCAAGCACGCGCGTAGATCCGCTTTGGACGGGCAAATGCACATGGTCGCAGAGCGCCGGCACGGCATCCATCACATCGACAATCTCGCGGACAAAATCCCGCGGATGCGAGGTAGTAAACCGCACCCGCCGCATCCCGGAGACCGTAGCGACAGAAGCCAGCAACTCAGCAAAGCTTTTCTTTCCATCAGGATCACGGTAAGAGTTCACGTTTTGCCCGAGCAGCTGAATCTCCGTATACCCAAGGTCCACCAGCTGCCGCGCTTCGTCAAGAACAGAAGAAGAAGTCCGGCTGCGCTCCTTGCCGCGCGTATAAGGCACCACGCAATAAGCGCAGAACTTGTCGCATCCCTCGATAATCGTAATGTAGCCGCGATGCGGATTGGTGCGCGCCGTGTACTCGGTCTCAAAGCACTTGTCGGTGGCGCGATCGTCGAGCCCGGTAACCCGCTGCCCGCCGGTCTCCAACTGCACCAGCATCTGCGGGAGATTGCGGTAAGAAGCCGACCCGCAGACGAGCGACACATAAGGAGCGCGCTCAAAAATCTTTTCGCCCTCCTGCTGCGCCACGCACCCCAGGACGCCAAACTGTTTTCCCTGCGATCGATACTTCTTATAATCCGCCAGCCGGTTAAAGACCTTCTGCTCCGCCTTGTCGCGAATCGAGCAGGTGTTATACAGCACCAGCCCCGCCTCTTCCACCGTAGGAACCTGCCGATACCCCTGCTGCAAAAGCGTCCCGACCACCTTTTCGGAGTCGTGCGCATTCATCTGGCAGCCAAAGGTTTCCAGGTAAAACGTCTTGGAGGCAGGCTCCGACATGGAGTCAGTATAAACCAGGGTAGGGATTCTTAAATTCTCTCCATCATCAGCCATTATTCTCCAAGTTGTCATCCTGAGCGGAGCAGGGACTTCACGAAGTGAAGTCCCCTGCGGAGTCGAAGGACCCCTGCACTTTCGCCCGACCTCAGACGCGTCAGGGAATTCTCCCCGTGCGGCCGGTCGCCCGCTGCTAGACCCTCGGCCAATGCGAGCATACAAGTTCTTGGGTGAACATTTCGGACTAATAAGAGATATCCCACACATTCGCGCCTCTTGCGAATGTGTGGGCCGTGCGCACCACCTCTAGTTCGGTAGTGGATGGTTTAGTGAAATAGATTCAGCGTGTTCGTGGCATCGTCGACGTAGTAGACGCTCTGTCCGACCGTGACCAGCCCGAACAGTGCACCCGATCCTGGAGGAACTTCCGCTGCCATCGAGCAGCGTCTTCGCCACTTGCAATCCATCGGGCGTCGTCTGCACCAAGTACCCGTCATCTCCATTAGCGGTGAGGATGTCGCCGTTGGCCGCGACCGTCAGCCCTAATGGATCGTTCAGGCTTCCGCCCTTGGTAATCGTAAGGCCGGTGTGCGCAGAGGTCTGACGCCAGATGGGATAAGGAATCGCGGCGATACGGTTATTGAGGCTGTCGGCCACATACAGGGAAAATCCGTCCGGGCTCAAAGCCACGCCGGTCGGGCCGATCACCAGCGCTGCCGGGTCGCTGCGCTCGGCGAATCCGGAGCCAATTACGGTTATCGCTTCCACAAACGGAGCAGCCTTCTTCGAGAGCGTCAGATCGACGCGAACCACTGTGCCTTGATTCACGACGCTCCCGCCGGCTGCAACCGTGCCATTCAGCACGTTGGTGACGACTAGCGAGGCAGTCCCGCTACCGTTGACCGTCGGATGGTCGAGCACGGCCAAGTCCCAGGGCCCGTCAATCAGCGTGCCGTAGATTGTCTCCCACACATTGCCCGTGGAGTCCAGCACCAGCAGACATCCAGCTTGGGCCGTTGCGGAAGTGCCATCCGTAGTGGGCAGACTGCCGACGATCACCCAGCCGGCGCGCAACACGGCCAGCGCCGTTGTAAGACCGACACCGCCCGGGCAAGGGCCGGGGAGACTGGAAGCGTCGATCTGGGCGAACTGGCTGACTGTGCCGCCGGGCGATATCTGCACGATCGTAGTTCCGGTTCCCTGCTCGTTGGACGCGGCGTTGAAGTTGCTGATGAGCAGGTTCCCCTTCACCAGGCTTCCCACCGTGCTCGGAACGGCGAAAATGCCATAGGGGTTTATGTCGCCGTTTGCCGGGACCGTGGAAGCGACGACCGTAATAGTGTGCGCCGCCGCCGGCGACTCAGCGACGGCGGCGCCCGATGCGAGACAGGACAGAGCCAGTACCATGCTCGCCGCGCGCATGAGAACCGCATTTCGAGAGTGACGTTGTAAGTTCATTTCTTCTCCTTAGATTTCTTGAGTTAGTAGCAATCGGCACACGGCCTCACCGCGCTTTTACGAACGGCGGCGATGAGATACGGAAGCAATGCCCACGCTGGAGAAGGAAGTTATCGGAACGCAGAAGACAATATGTCACGGTTTTGTCAACGGATTGTCATTTTGCTTGCAAACTGCGGCTTGATCAGATAACCGTGTCGGCGGGTGCCCCATCCTAACGTCGTGCTTTTCGACGTTAGGGTGGGATTCCACCGCCGCGTAAAGCTTGGGATTTCCCCGGAAGTAACAGACGGACAGCGCCGGCATCTTGCCGGCTGCATCGAAGGCGTGTCGCCTTCGGCACGGCAGCGCTACTCTCAGTGATGAAAAGTACAAAATCACTCCGTCATGCAACTAGCCACGCGGAGTTGGAGAAACCGGCGGACGGGTATCCACCGTCTCGCCTTTCTCCACGAATGCCTGCATCCATCCTAGAACGCGTTGCCAGCCCTCGGCGTGTCCTTTCGCCGCTTGCGGCGCACCCGCAAAACCATGATGCCGAATCTTCAACAGCGTTCCCGTGCCAGCTTTCTTTGGGCCGCTCGGATGCAGTCCATGCACCTCGGTCGGCTCCAGTTCCCACCGCACCACGGTCTCGAGATTGTTGCTATAACTGGAGATCCAGGTATGAGTCAGCAGGCGAGGGGGATCGACTTCAAGGTATTCGCCATCGACCCGAAACGAGGTGCCGTCAACACCGACGCCGATACTCGACCACTTGCCTCCGGGCCGCACGTCGGCTTTCCACTCCGTGATCCGATACATATTTTGATGTCCCCACCATCGCGGAACCTGTTTGGGGTCGGTGAGTGCTTCGAATACGCGTGCCGGCGGCGCCGCGATAAAAACTTCTCCGACCACCGCGTCCTGTTCGGGAGTAACTGCTATGGTCACCATCGAGTTAATCCTCTCTGTTGTTCAGAAGTGTGGGTTCCAAAAATTCCTTGAGCTTCCGACCACGCCCGGCCACCCGCCGCTGTAATCCTTGCGCGCCCCTGGATCCTGCGCGAGACCGCTATGCGTCACCTTCACCTTTATATCCCCCAGCGTTTTCGACAAAGTGATACTCGCCGTCGACAACACCCGAAGCTTCTCCCGCTTTAGCCGCCTCGGGATTACTTATGAACTTCCGGGCCTTGTCCAAGCTGGCAACTTCAAACAAGAAAAAAACGTTGTTAGGTTCCTCGACGCCACGCCAGATACTAACGAGTCGAAGGCCGGCTTCCTGGTGGGCTCGTTCGTGAGAAGCGAACACGGACTTCCAGCGCAAGAAGTCCGCAACGCGATTGCGACAGAGCATGTAAGTCATCGGTTCCTCCTCGATTGAGGTCGCTCTTACTTCACCCGCGCGAGCGTGAACACTTCTTTCGTTTCTTTGCCGTGATCGAGGAAGACCCATTCTTCGATGTGGTGGTCGGCATCGGGTTGAGAGAAGGTCACGTGCTGCATGTGTCCGTCGCCGGGTGCGATGTTGGTGCCATCGAAAAACTCGAAGCTGACGGATTTCGCGTCCGACGAAACGACCTTCATGCGCGGCTGGTTGCCGGCTCCGCAGTAGTGGGTCATCAGAAGGCGATCGCCGTCCATGTGGAACATGGTGATCATGTTCTCCGGACCCTTTCCCATAATTTCGCTCATCAGCGCGGAGCCGCCGGCGGTCAGGCGAAAAGTCACTTGCAGAGGCTGGCCCTGCGAGTTCGTTCCAGCCCAGTTCCCTTCCAGTCCTTTGAGCTGGTCGAAGGTTTTGCGCGCATCCGATCCGGCGGATACGAAACTGGCCGAGAGGATGATGATCAGGGATGCAACGGCGGTGGCAATTTTGCCTAGCTTCATGGATTCCTCCTGAGATTTATTTTGGGTTCCTGGGGCCCTTACTTGAAACGTCGCCCAATTCGCGGGCGTATTCCTGTTCAACGAACGATTTCAGATTCGTGAGATTCATCTGCCAGAATTGCCGGTAGGGCTCAAGCCACGACTCCACGGCCTTCAACGGCTCGGCGTTAAGTTGATAGACGCGGTGGCGTCCGCTCCGGGATTCTACTACCAGCCGCGCTTTGCGCAACTGGCGCAGATGCTTGGAAATCGCGGGACGGGAGATGGGGAAAGCTTTGGCGATTTGCCCGGCAGGCTGGGCTCCGCGGCGCAGAAGGTCAAGCACGGCGCGGCGGGTGGGATCGGCCAGCGCGTGAAAAGTGACCTCGGGCAAATATGTAACCGAACGGTTCCGCATAATGCGTAACTATACGGTTACACGTTAGGTCGCGTCAAGAGGAAAATTTGGATTGCCTCGGCCCAGTTTTTCGCTGAGGTGAGCGGCGATCAATTTGCCGTGGAAACGCCCGTTTTCAATGAAGATCTCATTCGTCCTCGATCCCGCGACGATGACGCCAGCGACGTAGATTCCCGGAACGTTCGACTCCAGATTCTCCGGGTCGCAGACAGGACGCATCTGTTCCGAGGAAAGTTCGATGCCCACGCTGCGGAGAAAATCGTAGTCAGGATGGTATCCCGTAAGAGCCAATACAAAGTCGTTTTTCAGATGAAGCGGACCCGACGGAGTCTGCACCACAACGTAATCAGCGCCAATCTCCTGCACGGTGCTGTTGAAGTGCGCCGTGATTTCGGCAGCCTTGATGCGGTTCTCGATGTCAGGCCGCACCCAATACTTGACGTGGTCGTGCATCTGCGCACCACGGTGAACCAGAGTGACGCGAGCGCCGTGCCGCCACAAATCCAACGCCGCTTCCGCCGCCGAATTCTTTCCGCCGATCACCACCACGTCCATATCGGAATAAGGATGCGCCTCGCGATAGTAATGGGAGACTTTGTCGAGGTCTTCGCCGGGAATATCGAGTTTGTTGGCAAGATCGTAGTAGCCAGTAGCGAGCACGATTTTGCGGGCGCGATAGTCGTGGATGGCGTTGTGCCGATCGGTCGTGGTGACCCGAAAGTCGCCGTCCTCACCAGCAATCGTCTTCACCCATTCGTACTGGCGGATGTGCAAGTGAAAGTGCTCGGCGACGCGCCGGTAATATTCGAGCGCTTCGAGTCGCGTGGGCTTGACCAGGGAGGTGGTGAAAGGAACATCGCCAATCTCGAGCAACTCAGGCGTGGTGAAGAACACCATGTTGTTCGGGTAGTGATAGATGGAATTGACGACGCATCCCTTGTCGATGATCAGGGGCTTGAAACCAGCCTTGTGGGCCTCAATGGCGCAGGCCATACCGGTGGGACCAGCGCCCACCACCAGAACATCAGCCCAGGATTCGGGACGCGTCTGAATTTGAGTGCGGGACAGAGTTTCCGGAATCTGTTCGACGGACACGAGTGTCAGAGCCTTAATTGCGTGGGATGAAGACGCACAATTCTAGCACCCGGCGGTACGCGAGTCGCGCGCGATTCCCTACTTCTTCACGCAAACGGAAACTCCATCGCGTATGGGCAAAATAGTAGTAAACAGATCCTTTGATTCGTAGATCAGTTTATTGAATTCGAGGATGGCCTTGGTCTCGGCGTCGGGTTTGGGTTGGCGGAGTTTGCCGCTCCAGAGAACGTTGTCCGTAATGAAAAGGCCGCCGGTTTTCAGCCGCGGGAGCGCTAAACGAAAGACGCGCGGGTAGTCGGTTTTATCGACGTCGTTGAAGATGATGTCGTACTGCTCTTTCTCCTCCGACAGGAATTCGAGCGCGTCGCCCACGCGAACCACGATGCGTTGACTGACGCCGGCACGCTCGAAGTAGCGGCGGGCCTTATCGGCGTGCTTGGCGTCGCCGTCGGTGTAGACGACTCGTCCACCTTCGCCCACCGCGCGCGCCCACCAGATAGTGGAATAGCCGATGGCCGAGCCCATTTCGAAAATTTTCTTCGCACCGCTGATGGTGGCCAGTTGATACAGCACGCGAGCGACGGCGGGACCGACGATAGCAACATCGTTCTTGCTGGCGTCAACTTCCATCTCGGCAAGAACCTCGTCGCGCGGCGGCAGCATAGCATATAGATAGTCCTCCACTTCAGGAACGGTGATTCCACCCATGCGCCAGTCAGGGTTTGCGGGTTGATCGGTCATAGTGCTCCTTTAAACTTGTTCATGGAGAGCCGGGCGTCCCCGCCCGGCCACGACTCTGCTGAAGGCGAAAGGAACGGGCGAGATGCCCGTCGCTCCACTACATTACTTTTTCTTTCACGAAATCGTCTTCCCCGGCTTCAGTTCGAGCACTTCCACGTCCGGCACGAGTTTCTGCAATTCGCCGGGTGTTCCCGTCAGCGGCGGGAATGTGCCGAAGTGCATGGGGATGACAGTTTCCGGCTGCAGCAGTTTACAGGCATAGGCAGCCTCGCGCGGCGACATGGTGAAAAGGTCGCCGATGGGCAGCATGACAATCTTCGGCGCGTAGAGATCGCGAACGATCGCCATGTCGCTGAAGACGTTGGTATCGCCCGCGTGGTAGAGCTTGACTCCGTTCGAGAATTCGAGCACGTAGCCGCAAGCTTCACCACCGTAAATGATCTGGTCGCCATCCTGAATTCCGCAGGAATGCACCGCATGCACCATGGTAATCTTCACCCCGGCGACGGTCTGCGTGCCTCCCTTGTTCATGGGCGCGATCTGCTTGACGCCTTTTTTCTGCAGCCACAAGCAAAGTTCGTAGATGCCAACGGCGATCGGATTGAACTTCCTGCCTACCTCGACCGCGTCACCAATGTGGTCGCCGTGCCCATGGGTGCAGAGCAATGCGTCGGCCTTCTTGACGTTCTTTTCACTCTCTGGGCACGCAGGATTACCGGCAATCCATGGATCGATGTAGAGCGTCTTCCCTTCCGGCGTCAGGACGCGAAAAGTGGCGTGACCAAGCCATGTGAGTTGGATCCCTTCGAGATTCACAAAGCACTCCTGGTGTAGGCTGCGAATGGTTGACCTGCGAAAGCATTTTAGTGACTTGGAAAAAAGCGCGCAACGAGCGAACGACGGCTCCGAAATATTATCTTAATTTAATCCATTCCAGTTGCGCCCAAACTCGTGTATAAGATGGTGCTCGATGCCTGATCTCAAAGTATTGCTGTCACGCGAAACCATTGCCAAGCGAGTCGCCGAGATGGGACAAGAAATTGCCCACGATTTTAGCGGCCAGTCGATTATCCTCGTCGGCGTTCTCAAAGGCGCGGCCATTTTTTTGAGCGATCTTGCGCGTCACATTCCGCTCGACGCCACCTTCGACTTTATCGGGGTTTCGAGTTACGGAAACCGTCCCATCGCCAAAGAAGACCCGGCGGGCCACGCGGCGTGGGATTCCCTGGGAGAAGTGCGTCTGACCAAAGACATGGATCAGTCGCTGGCCGACCGAAACGTGATCCTGGTCGAAGACATCCTCGACACTGGACTGACGCTGAACTACATTTCGAAGCTGGTGCGAGCGCATCAGCCAAGATCGCTGCGCATTGCGGCGTTGCTCGACAAACCTTCACGCCGTAAGTTGCCGATCACGGCGCAATACGTCGGCTTCACCATCCCCGATGCCTACGTGGTCGGTTACGGCCTGGACTACGCGGAGCGCTATCGCAACCTTCCCGACATCTGCGTGTTGGAGAATTTGTAATGGGTGGTTTGTAATTTGCAATTTTCAAACCGGGCGACGCCGCTTTTCAAATTACCAATTACAAATCGCCGATTACAAATTAATCGGCTGCTATGATGAAGCCTGTGACAACGACGGCCTCGCCAACTGAACGCATCTCCGAAGTGGAACCCCTCCTGCTGGAAGTCGCCGACGTGGTCAACACCACGCTCGACCTGGAAACCACGCTGCGGCGCGTGGCGGAACTGGTGCGCAAGGTCATTGACTACGAGATTTTTGCGATCCTGTTGCTCAACGAGCAGCGTCAGGAGTTGTACGTCCGCTTCAATGTGGGATATCCGCCGGGCGTCGCCGACCGCCTGCGCGTGAAAGTGGGCCAGGGGGTTACCGGACGCGCCGCCGAGACGCGCCGGGCAGTCCTGGTCGCCGATGCGACCCAAGACAGCTTTTACGTTGAGGCCGTACCCAACGTTCACTCGGAACTCGCGATTCCGCTCATCGTCAAGAACCGGGTGATTGGTGTGATCGACCTTGAGGCGCGCGAAAAGGGTTACTTCACCGAGGAACACAAACGCCTGCTGACCCTGATCGCCTCGCGCATGGCGATCGGCATCGAGAACGCGCGGCTGCACACGCGTATAACGCGCCAAGCTCGAACACTGCTGTTGCTGAACGAGATTGCGCGCGAACTCACCTCGATTTTGAATCTGGACGAACTGCTTAAGCGCATCGCGGAGCTGCTCAACCGGCTGATCGACTACCAGATGTTCAGCATTCTTCTGGTGGACCAGACGGGAGAAAAACTGCAGCACCGCTTCTCGCAGCGCTTCGAGGAAAGACTGCATTTGAAACACGACATCCCGATGGGCCGCGGCGTGGTGGGATACGCTGCACGGGCCAAGGAAGCGGTCCTGGTGCCGGACGTCGCCAAGAGTGATCGTTATATCGCTCTAAATCCGGAGACGCGCTCGGAGCTGGCGGTTCCGCTGATCTACCAGGGACAAGTGATCGGAGTGCTCGATCTGGAGCACACGCGTCGCGGATATTTCACCGACGATCACAAGCGGACCTTGACCACGCTCGCGGCACAACTTGCGATCGCCATTGAAAACGCGCGCTTGTATGAGGAGATTGCCCGCCAGGAGCAGCGCCTGGAGCGCGATCTGGCGTTGGCGCGCGAGTTGCAGTTTCGCTTGCTGCCGCATTCGCTTCCCCGGATGCGGCATCTCGACGTTGCGGCGAAATTTGTTCCCGCCCGTGCCATTGGCGGCGATCTCTATGACTTCCTTCCATATTCGTTATCGCGCCTGGGGATCGCGATTGGAGACGTGAGCGGCAAAGGCGCGCCGGCCGCCATCTATGCCGCTCTGGTCAGCGGCATTCTCCGTTCCCATGCGCCCATTGAGCCGGGCCCGGCGGAAATGCTTTCGGCGGTGAACCTGTCGCTCGCGGAACGAAGGATTGCGGCGCAGTTTGTGTCGATCATCTACGCGGTTTGGGACGATGAGCGGCGGGCGCTGCTGGTGGCAAATTCCGGCCTGCCCCGCCCCATCCATTGTCGCGATGGCAAAATTGAGTTTATCGAAGCGACCGGGCTTCCGCTGGGGCTGTTCGACGAAGCCGAGTACGACGAATTCACTTTCAAGGCCAAGCCAGGCGATTTGTTCGTGTTTTACAGCGACGGCATTCTCGACGCACGCAACCGGCACGGCCAATCCTTTGGGCCAGAGCAAGTGGAAGCGATTGTCGCCAACTGCGTGACCAAGTCGGCGGATTGCGTCGTGAAGGAGATATTCAAAGCGGTCACCGAGCACGCCGCGGGTGTGGATACGTTCGACGATCAAACGGTGGTCGCGATCAAAGTCAAGGCCGGTGCGGGCAAACGCAAGTGAAGCAAACGCGCGCATCGCGAAGGTTACGGCCGCCGGCTTTTGAATATCACGGCGCGGCCTCGGGAGCGCACGCTAGGGAGCTTTACTGCGAAGCAGTGTCGTTGGCAAGCCTCGCCTCGCGCCACGGAACTCCGCTGTACGTTTATTCCGCGGCGATGATCCGCGCGCGATTGGACGCCTTCCGTCGCGCTTTTCATTCCATCCCTCACACCTTGTGTTATTCGGTCAAAGCCAATTCCACGCTCGGGATTCTGCGCCTCGTAGCCAGCGCGGGATCCGGCTTCGACGTGGTTTCTGGCGGAGAACTGCAACGCGTTCTGCGCGTGAATCGGAGGGCCGCAAGCAAGGTGGTGTTCTCCGGCGTGGGCAAGACCGCGGCGGAAATGGAACTCGCGCTGCGCTCCGGCATATTGCTGTTCAACCTTGAAAGTGCTTCGGAATTGAAGTTGCTTGCCGCAACCGCGGCGCGATTGAAGAAACCAGCGGCGATCGCGGTGCGCGTCAACCCCGACGTTCCGGCAAAGACTCACCCGTATATTTCAACGGGATTGCATCAGCACAAATTCGGCGTGCCGATTCCCCAGGCGCGGGCGCTCTACGCGGAGGCCGCGAAGCAGCCCTATCTGAAAGTGGCCGGAGTGAGCGTCCACATCGGGTCGCAGATTACCGATGTCGGTTCGTTTCAAGCGGCACTGGAACGCGTGGCCGATCTGGTTCGCGGCCTGCGCAAACAGGGACACGACATCCGCTACATCGACGCCGGCGGTGGCCTGGGAATTTCCTACGAAGGCGCGCAGGGGAATTTTGAAAAACAGATTGCCGCGTACGCCAGGGCAGTCCTCGCACCGTTGCGCGGATTGAAGCTGCATTTGCTGCTCGAACCGGGACGTTCCATCGTGGGCCCGGCAGGTGTTTTGCTGACGCGCGTCCTCTACCGGAAAACAAATCGCCGCAAACGCTTTCTGATCGTCGATGCGGCGATGAACGATCTGCTGCGCCCTTCGCTGTACGGCGCGTATCACGAGATTGTCCCGGTAAGCCGCAAGTCCCGCGAAACAGAGATCGCCGACGTAGTCGGTCCCATCTGCGAGACGGGCGACTTTTTTGCGCGCGACAGAAGACTTCCAGTGGTCAGCGAAGGCGATCTGCTGGCCATTCTCGATGTGGGCGCCTACGGCTCAGTGCTGGGATCGAACTACAATACACGCGGCCGCGCGGCGGAACTACTGGTGAATGGCGCAAAAGCGCGAGTGATTCGGCGACGCGAAAGCGTGCAGGATCAGTTGAGATTGGAAAAGCTTTAGTGGAGAGCGCTCCAACGCAATTACAGCGACTCCAAAAAGTTAGTCACTGCCCGCAGCACTGGTTCAGGCTGCTGGATGAACAAGGCGTGTCCCAGGTTACGGAACTTTACATGCGTATGATGGGGCAACAAGCGAGTGGCCAGCGCAACGTCCGCGTCGGACATCAGACCGCCTAATTCCGGGGTGCCCTGCAGAAGCAGCGTCGGACAGGCGATTCCGCGTAACACCGTTTCGCCGTCCCAGCCTTCGAGGGACGATCCGTCGAGCGTCATATCGTAGGTATCTGCGTCGGCTTGCTGCACGCATCGCGCCCACGAGAGCAGGTAGGCCTCATCGTTGCCGGGGAGTTCGTGGATCATAACCGACTCATCGGTGTTCGGAACGGGCAGCACAATCTTGCCGATGCCGTCCGCGATCTGCTCGACCGAACCGCCCTTGCGCGCCAGATCGCGCAGTCCCGAGAACAGCGCTGTGTACATCGGATTGTGAAGCCGCCGGACAACAATGATGTTGTCGCCGAGAATCAGGGCGCGCACCAGTTCCGGATGATGCGAGGCGACCCACATCGCCAGCATGCCGCCGAGCGAATGTCCAAAGAGCACGGCGGGACCGGAAACGCGCTCGCGAAGCAGGCAAGCGATGTCCTCAGCGTACTGCGGGCCCCGGTAGCCCCGGGCCACGTGGGAGGATTTGCCATGACCGCGCAGGTCGGGCGCGAAGATGTGCCAGCGCAGGCTCAGCGCGGGAATCACCGGGAGAAATACCTGCCAGCGCCGGCCGAGTCCGTGCAATAGCACGAGCGGCGGCCCATGGGCTGGGCCTTCGGTATAGTTCAATTGAACTTCGCCGGTGTCGAAGGTGCGCTCAACAAGACCTGGAAATATTTCGCTCACAATAGCCCCAGCCCCTATTAAGGGCCGTCCAATCTCCCGCAACTTGCGGCATCGCTAAAGCGATACCCTGATACAAACCAGAGGTTTTCAGCAGTCTGAGAACTGGAGCCTGAGACCTGAAACCCGGCACCTGAACCCCAGCTTCAACGTTCTCCCCACTTGAGCTTGGTGGCGAGCACTTCGAAAAATGTTTTCTTAAAACGCAAAAGCCGGGCCGAATGTTCCGCCTTAACGCAGCGCACGATGTCACTGTCCCGCATGGGCATACCGACTTGTCCGTCGAGACTGAGGTAAGCTTCTTCATCTCCGGTCTTGACCTGGATTTCTATCTCGACCGTATCGCGCACGACCACGGGACGATGCGTCAATCCGTGGGGCGAGACCGGAGTAATGACGAAGGCAGCCACATCCGGTTTCAGGATCGGGCCGCCCGCTCCAAGAGAATATGCGGTCGAACCGGTCGGCGTTGAGACGATCAGGCCATCGGCTCTGTAACTGGAAACAAACTCCGCGTCCACGAAAAGCTCAAAGTGATTCAAGCGCGCGATGGCGCTCTTGCTCACCACCGCCTCGTTCAAAGCGGAGTGAGTGGCATGAATCCCGCCGCCCCGCACCAGGGAGCAACTTAGCATCGAACGGTTGTCGACGATGTAGTGCCCTTTCTCGATCGCTTCCAGAGCAGGATACAGATCGGACAATGGAACTTCGGTCATGAATCCGAGTGTGCCAAGGTTGACGCCGAGGATCAGCGTTCCGACTTTCGCAACCGCGCGCGCCGCCGAAAGCAGAGTCCCGTCGCCGCCGAGCACCAGCGCCAGATCCGGCGCCTGCGCGGCCAGCTCGCTTCGCGGCACGACGATGGCGGGCGCAAAATAGGCGGCGCTTTCCTGGTCGACGACCACCGCGTAGTTGCGCTGCAGCAGCCATTTCTCGAGCGCCGGCAGGGCTTCGGATAGCTCGGGACGGTCGGGCTTCGAGATAATGGCAACGGTCTTGCGGTGGCTTGGGTTTTGGGGAGACTCGGGCATGTCTTCTGGCTTCTCTGCGCTCATCGGAATTTCGATTGTACCGAATCAGTGGATGGCCGGTGGCGAAAACTCTGCGTGCAACAGGAATTCGCGATTGCCTTCACCCCCGAGAATGGGAGAGTCGATCCATTCGGCATGCGCGCATCCGAGTTGCAAAAGCGCCGCTTCCACCCTGGCCACGGCCGCTCGCTGTGCCGATTCGTCGCGCACGATTCCGCCCTTGCCCACCAGTTCCCTGCCCGCTTCGAACTGCGGCTTCACCAGCACCACCAACTGGCGAGTGACACTTGGATTCGCGCTGGCGCAAGACGAAGCAGCGCGAAGCACTGCTGGCAGCACGAGTGTGGCCGAGATGAAGGAAACGTCCACGGCAATGAAGTCGACACTCTCGCCGAGATCGCCGGACGTGAGATAGCGGGCGTTGGTTTTCTCCAGCAGCCGTATGCGCGGGTCGTTCCGCAAGCCGAAATCCATCTGCCCGTAACCGGTGTCGACGGCAATCACCCGAGCAGCACCGTGCTGCAGCATGCAGTCACTGAAGCCTCCGGTGGAAGCGCCGATGTCGAGACAAACTTTGCCTTGGAGATCGATTCGCCAGTGCTCAAGAGCCTTCTCCAGCTTGAGGCCGCCACGGCTGACGTAGCGTAGATCCGCGCCCAGCAAGCGCAAGGCGGAGCCAGAATCGATCGATGCGCCCGCCTTCTCGATCTTCTGCTCGTTGACGAGAACTTTTCCGGCCAGGATGAGCGCCTGCGCCCGCTCACGCGACGGCGTGAGGCCTCGCTCCACGAGCAATTTGTCGAGACGCGTCTTCACCGAATATCGAATGAGTATCGAAAAAACGAATCCGTCGGATGCATCTAGCACCCGATGCAGTGCAGAATGTTGAACACGACTTGTTAACAGGAGGTTACAAGATTGAGTCCCCGCTTTTCCACAAACTTTTCCTCTACGGATGTTGAAAAGTCTGGAAAAGTATCGGGCCATCCGGTGATCGGGTCATCGGGTGATCGAAATTCAAAAGCGAAACGCAAAAGCAGAGCCGTTGTGCAACTCAGATGACCCGATCACCCGATCAGCCCGCAACTTCTTCCAGGACTTTTTGATCGATATCGAAGTTGGCGTGCACGTTCTGCACATCCTCGTTATCTTCGAGCGCTTCAAGCAGTCGAATCATCTGCGCCGCCTGCTGCCCTTCCAGCTTGATGTAGGTATCCGGAACCATACTCACGCTCGACGAAACTGGCGTAATGCCAGCCTTCTTCAAGGCCTCCAGCACGCCTTCGTAGGCGGAAGTCTCGGTCAGGATTTCCCAGTTCTCGCCATCGTCCTTCAAATCCTCGCCGCCCGATTCCAGGATGATGTTCATCAGATCGTCTTCCTTGGCCGTCGATTTCGCGATAATGATGTCGCCCTTCTTGTGAAACATGTACGAAACCGAGCCCGCTGCAGCCATGTTGCCATTATTCTTCCCAAACACGTGGCGGATTTCGCTCACCGTGCGATTGCGGTTGTCGGTGGAAATTTCCGCCAGCAAAGCCACGCCGCCCGGGCCGTAGCCCTCGAGCACGAACTCTTCGTAGGTTAGGCCTGGCAGTTCGCCCGTGCCGCGCTGTATGGCGCGCTTGATATTGTCGGCGGGCATGTTCTCGGACTTCGCCGCCAGGATCGCCGTCCGCAGCCGAGGATTCATATCGGGATCGCCGCCCGACTTGGCGGCCATAGCGATTTCCTTGATGAGACGAGTGAAGATCTTGCCGCGCTTAGCGTCGAGCGCGCCCTTCTTGTGCTTGATGGTTGCCCATTTCGAATGGCCGGACATAGCTTTACCTCATCTATAGAGAACTTGATTTTGCGCTGATTCTCGGAATTATGGATCCGCCCGCGGAGGAAATCACAGGATCAGCCTCGACGTAAAACGTTCAGGCGAATTGAGATTATAGCATGGGGCGAAGGACCAGCGGATGAAAGACCGGCGGGAGTCCGCTATCAAGGGCTCCCCCGTGTTCCTTTGTGCTCCCCCGTGGTTCAAGCTCTTGCCCTGTGCCCACCAAACCCACAGCGTCCATCAGCTAGTAACGCTTGATAGCCAAGCCGTGAGGTACTCTTGGTCGGGAACCTCCATGGCCACGAAAACTGTCGACCGCCAACTCACCCAACTCGAAGCCTCCCGCTATCGCTTCGGCCCCCACGAAGCCGCAAGCGTCGTCAAGCTGCTGAACCGGCTCGACGCCGCCCGCTTCACCGATACGGCTTCGCTGATCCGCTTCCACGAAGCCCTGCTCTTCCTGCGCGCCTTCCCGCAAGGCCCAGCCGTGGTTCGCGCCACCGAGCGCATTCTCAATAGTTTTCACAAAAAAGTTAAAGTGTTACGCAACGCCGGTGCTAGCGTCGACGACTTCGACACTTTTGAGGTCTCAGGCATTGCTGGCACCGAGATGGAAGACACGCTCAGCTTCGATGTTGCGAACTGGCTCATCAAGCGCATGCCCCGCAAAGTCGAAATCGCCTGGGACAACTACGAGCCCGGACGCAACTTAGGCAACACCGGTCCGCGCTTTATTCCGTTGCTCGAGGACGATGTCTATGTCGAGGCCGACACGCCTTGGCGCCGATGGCTGGAGACGGCTGGGGGAAAGAAGTATGCCACGCCGTCATGGCTGATCGAACGTTTCGAGCAATTGCCGCTGCCCGCGCAACAAAAAGCCGAGCTCTACGAATCCCTGCGCGTGCCTTTGCGTTGGCAGCTCGAAAACTCCGCCATCACGCGAACGCGAAACTGGAAGCCCGTACGCAGCGTTTTCTATCACAACGAACCGCTAATCAGCCGGAGCCAAGTCTCGCTGGCTAACGAGTTGGCGCGGCGTCTACCGCAACTGGCGAAGCTTTCGCGCAAGCAGGGCGACAAGATCATGGACTTGATCCGCGAGGTCATGCTGGTGCGCTACCGCGAACTTTACGGCACCACGCTGGGCGATCCGCGGTCGGCAGTGCGCTCGGATGTGGGCCGCGGCGTTTCGATTTATCTCTGGAACCTGCCGCCCGATCGCCGTCTGCCGCTGCGCGCCTATGTCGCGGGATTGACGCTGAAGAATGGCGTGCCCATCAACTACATCGAAGCCATCGGCCTCTGCGAGTGGATGGAAGTCGGCTTCAACACCTTCTACACTTTTCGCGGCGGCGAGGCGGGATGGATCTACGCGCAAGTGCTGCGCTGCCTCTGCCACCTGATGGGAACGACGTGCGTCTCGGTCTATCCCTATCAACTGGGCCATGAGAACGAGGAGGCGATCGCATCGGGTGCGTTCTGGTTCTACCGGAAGCTGGGATTCCGGCCGGGTCGCGCCGATCTCCAAAGACTGGCAGAGCGCGAAGAGCAGAAAATCGCCGCCAATTCAAAGTACCGGACACCCGCGCGCACGCTGAAGCGGCTGGCGGCGGGACACGTTTTCTACGAACTGCCCGGAAGTGAATTAGGAGCGTGGGACCGATTTTCAACGCGCAACATCGGATTGCGAGTCAACCGGCGTATGGCGCGCGATTTTGGCGGAGATGCCAGCCTCATGCGCGAGCAGTCGAGGCGCGCGTTGGAGCGAATCCTGGGAGTAAGGACATCGTCGTGGACGCCGCTGGAGAAGGCAGCCTTCGAGAACTTCGCGCTTGTTCTGGCCGATTTCGCGGGATTGCGCGTGAGGACGCGAGAAGCGAAAGAAGACCTCGTCCGAATCATCCGCGGTAAAGCCAAGCTGGATGAAATGCTCTATCTCCATCTCACGCAGCGGCATGGGCCGCTAAGGAAGGCGCTGCTGAGGGTCGGGGTCGTAGGTAATCGGTGAGACGTCAATATTGCGGCAATTGAGTTGCCCTTGGCCTCGTGGCGACGGAGTGCTTGGGCTGATGTAAAAACCGCGCGGGCTTCGTCAGTGGCTATGATCGGAATGCGAACGGGAAGTGTGGTTATGCAATATCCTTAGCGCAGGAAACGAAAAGCGGTCAATCATCTTGGCGGTGGTAGAATCCGGTCCATGAATCGGCACGGGCAGGTGTTAATCGAGGCGCTGCTCGCTGGGATATTATTGGCATCCGTGATCCCGCACATTGGTCCGATCTGCTGGAAGTATGCCGGACCAGACTGGCATTCCTACTATGCAATGGTCGCGGCGAACAATGCGTTGATCGCCCTAAACGAACAGAAGGCGCGATTGGCATCCTTGCAGGGCGAGCTGGCGACCATCGAGATTGCCAAGCGAAAACAGGATAGAGCCGAGCATAATGCCTATGCCCATGAGCAAGCGATGGACCTTCTGAATAACTTCACCATCGGCGAGTCCAACGTCTGGGCAGACTGCTTGATAAATGCGAACGGGAAACAAATCACCCAGGCGCAAAAAGACGAATTGATACGACTGATCCACCGTAGTGCAGGTTCAGGCACCCTGACTCCTTGTCGAGATATGAAACTTCCGGCATCTCTTTCCCTCTTCGCCACGCGCCATTAGCGCGCAATCAAGCCCGCCCCGCGAACTCCCGCGTCTCTGTGGACACCTTGACGGTCTCTCCTTCTTTGATGAAGAGCGGAACGCGAATCTCGATGCCGGTCTCCAGCTTCGCTAGCTTAGTCACGCTGCCGCTCGAGGTGTCGCCGCGGACACCGGGTTCCGTGTAAGTGACATTCAACTCCACATGGGGGGGCAGCTGCAGGCCGATGGGGTTGCCGTTGTACCTATGCAGCTGGATGATGACTCCTTCCACGATAAAGTCCACAGCGTCCCCCATCATCTCGCCGGACAGAGTGAGGGTCTCGAAACTCTCCTGGTCCATGAAGTAGAAACCATTTGCGTCGCTATAAAGGTAGGACGCCGGAACCGTCTCGAGATCCGGCTCCTTGAATCTGTCACTGGCCTTGAATGTCTTGTCGAAGACCGCGCGTGTAATGAGGTTACGCATCTTCAGGCGGACCAGGGTCTGTCCGCCGCGGGCTGTCGGGGTGGACACCTCCGCTTCCAGGCAGACGAATGGCGTGTTCTCAAACTCGAAAAACATTTTGCGCTTCACGTCGATGGCATCGATCAGTGCAGCCATGATTTCCTCTAGAACAAGCTCGTAACTAATCGCTTCTAATATACCGAGAAATAGGAACTACGACCGAGTTCAAGATAATGGTCACAGTCATCGCAATTTCACAAGTTTGCCGTTCGTCGCGCCCGATACGCATACACCACCGCCAGCAGCGGCGGCGCAAGCAGAAATCCCCAGAACGGAATAACAAACCCCAGCACCAGCGGAGCCAGAATCGACGCCCACATCGGCACTCGCGCCACCCGGCGCATGATGTAGGGCTGGAGCAGCAAGCCATCGACCACGACGATCACCGCATAAAGAATGAGCACATAGAGCGGATGCTGCCAGTCTTGCCAATGCAGCGCTGAGGCCAGCACTGGGCCAAGCAATCCTAGGATCGGGCCGAGGTGAGGAACGATCTGCACCACCGCGGCCAGCACCGCCCACAGCGGAGCCAATGGAACGCCAATGATCCACAGCCCGACCAGCCAGAGAAAGCCGACCGCGAGCGAGTCCTGCAACTGAGCGATGGCCCAGTGCTTAAGAGCGGAGGCGGTAATTCGGAAGTGATCGGCTGCGGTCATTGCGAGGGTCTTCACTGCGTGTTGTCACTGCGCGGGTGCGAGCGAGAACTTTCTCGCAAATTCCACTGGCAAAGATGGCGCCCCGCCCGCGCAAGAGCAAACGTATCGCGCCACTTCGTTGGTGAGAGTATTGATTTCGTCCAAATCCATCTTCCGGAGTAGTCCTAGAACCAGCGCGGCGGTAAACGAATCGCCGGCGCCCACGGTGTCGACGACCTTCACCGGACGAGATGGGCAATCGGACCACCGCCCGTCCTGATAGAGCAGGCTGCCCTTTGCGCCACGCGTCAGCGCCACCAATCGCAGGCTGTAGGTTTGCGCCAGGCACTCGAGCTGACGCTCGACCTGATGCTCGGTCGAACCGGGCAAGCTCAATATCTTGCTGAGGGCCGGCAGTTCGTCATCGTTCAGCTTCAGCACGTTCGCTAACCGGAGCGATTCTTCAATCACGCCAAGCGAATAGAACTGCTGCCGCAGATTGATGTCAAAGACGCGCAGCGCGTCCGCCGGCGTCGCCGCCACGAGTTGCTGAATCGTGTTGCGTGACGGTTGGCAACGCTGGGCGAGGCTGCCGAAGCAGATTGCGTCCGCCGCGCGCGCGGCCGCGAGCGCCTCCGGTGTCACAGCAATGTGGTCCCAGGCAACATTCTCCTGAATAGTGAACTGGGCCAGCCCATTGCCTGAGAGCGCGACTTTCGCCGTCCCTGTAGGTACGCTCTCATCCACCTGCACGGTGGTGTCCGGCAGTCCCATCTCACGGAAGCGGCGAATGATTTCGCGCCCGTGATCATCCTTGCCTACTCGCGTGATGAACTTTACCGGCGCGCCGAGGGCGTGCGCGTGATACGCGAAATTCGCGGGAGCTCCACCGAGCTGTTCACCCGTGAGCAGCAAGTCCCACAGCACTTCTCCCACGCCGACAACGTTAAAGTCCATGGTGGCCCTATTCGATGCCCAGTTGTTTCTGGATTTGCTCCAGCGGCACGCCCTTCGTTTCCGGTACCCACAGCTTTACCCAAATAAGTTGGAGAACCATCATAAAGGTGAACAACGAGAAGACGTAGCCGGGTGGAAAGGCAGTCACCATCTTGGGGAAAAAAGTCGTAAGCAGGGCGGCAAAGGTCCAGTGTGTGGAGCTGCCGAGGGTCTGGCCTTCGGCGCGCTGGCGGTTGGGAAATATCTCGGAAATAAAGACCCAGATGACCGCTCCTTGACCGATGGCGTGCGCGGCGATGAAAGAAAAGACACACACTGGCACGATCGAGTAATGCTCCGTAAAGAAAGCCCAGGCAATCGTTCCCAGCGATGCGATGTAACCGAACGAGCCAATAAAGAGCAGTGTGCGGCGGCCCAGCCGGTCAATGAGCCACAGGCCCACAAAGGTGAAAATGAGATTAGTAACGCCGATGCCGATGGATTGCAGCAACGCGGCTTTCGCGCCCAGGCCGGTAAGTTCAAATATGCGCGGCGCGAAGTAAAGAACCGCATTGATGCCAGAGAGCTGGTTGAAGAATGCTATGAAAATAGCCAGCAGGATCGGCTTGCGAAGACGGCGTGTCCAGAAATGCCCCGATGTCGCTTTTTCCGAGGATGCCGCGACAATCTCGTTCGCCTGGGCTTCGATCTCGGCTTCGGAGGCATCGGGCAGGATGCGTTGCAGAACTTTCACCCCGCTCGCGTAATCGCTCTTCCTGCTCAGCAGCCAGCGCGGGCTTTCAGGAAGTCCGAAGCAAAACAGAGCGTAGAGAAGCGAGGGAAACGCGGCCACGCCCAGCATCCAGCGCCAGGCATTCTCGCCAATGCCCGCGAGCAGCGCGTTGGACACAAAAGCGATCAGGATGCCGAAAACAATATTGAACTGAAACATGCCGGCAAGCCGTCCTCGGTATTTAGGCGGCGCGATCTCCGAGATGTACAGCGGAGCCGCTACAGTCGAAATGCCGATGCCCAAGCCGCCAATCACACGCGCGATGATGAACGTGGAAACATTGGGCGCCAGACCCGACCCGATTGCGCCGATAAAATACAGCACGCCAATCCAAAGCAGCGTGGCTTTGCGTCCGAATCGGTCGGCGGGCCAGCCGCCGATCAACGCCCCCACGACGGTGCCGTAGAGCGCGGAAGCCATGGCAATACCGTGGAGTCCGGGACTCAGGCCCCACAGCGACTGAATTGTTTTTTCCGCGCCGGAGATGACGACCGTGTCAAAACCGAAAAGGAATCCGGCGAGTGCCGACGTGAGCGACCAGAAGAAGACGCGAGCATTCATAGATGGATAGAGTCAATGAGCGGAATATGAGCGAATCCACAATAAACTCATCGCGGACGCCACGCAACATGCGGCGGTCTCCGCACTGCGGCCGGCAGCATGCGCCACCGCTTGCCGCCGAAGGCTCAGAGGACTCTAACCAACGTATCTAGAACGTGAATCATGCGGAAAACTGCAAGGCGCGGGTAAGGCCGTCGGGGCTGATTTCCTGGAAGACGGGGCTTGCCCCGTCTCTACAGGAGATGAGACGTCAGGAGATCAGAACGTCCACTTGAGCGCGAACTGCATTACTCGCGGCCCGTTTAGTGCATTGATGACTTGAAGCTGCCCGAAGCCTGAGGTGGGCACGAGGTAGCACTGCTGCTCTTGGGTCGCCCCGTCGCCGCAGTTAGTCCCAAACGGGTTGTATTGGAGGTAACTCACCCCGTTGCCGTTCTGGACGTAGTAGTTGGCGTGGTTCATCACGTTGAACACTTGCGCCTGCAAGGTGACGGCGTGGCGTTCCGTCACTTTGAACCTGCGCGCTAATCCGAGATCGATCTGCTCGGTCCAGGGGCCATAGAAAGAATCCAAACCTGCGAAGGGACTCGGGCTGCCGGAGTTAATGCCCAGAGCGGAGTTGGCGGTGGCCTGGAGCGCGGCGGAGTTGTTGAGCGAATTGCCAGCCGGGATTTCATTGCCGTTCACGACGGTATACGGCTGACACGAACTCGGATCCAGTGCCGTGGCCGGGGTAGTACAAGCGAGGTCGATCAATGCCGCATAAGGACGCCCAGAGGCGAACTGCATCACCGTGCTGAGGGTCCAGTCCGACAGGGCGGAGCGCAAAAATCCATCGTGCAAACTGGCTCCGAAGCCAGGTTCGTATACGGCGGCGATCGAGAGACGATGGCGCTGATCGAGCAAGTAGGGCGCGTGGGTGTCGCTGAAGTTGAACTGGTTATTGAAGTCGACGCCGCGCGACATCATGTTCTTCGAAAATGTATAGGCGCCCTGAAAAGCCAGCCCATGGCGAAAGCGGCGTTGTGCCTGGATGAATAGCGAATTGTAGTTGTTGACGCCAGGTGAGACGAGGGCATTGATTTGCCCGAAGTTCGACGTCAGGCGGCCTTCGGTCAAGAGTCCCGAATCAAGATTTGGCAGGACGATCGACCTGCCCCCCGCGCACTGGCTCTGGTCCGTTGCTGCGGCGGGGCAGAGAATGTAAGTGGTTGTGCCCGTGGGCGAGTTTAGATTTAGATCGTACGCGCTCGAAGACTCCAAGTTAACGCCATGCGTCCAGGTTGTTCCGATGGTGACGACGGTATCCGGCAGGATCTCCCGCTCGATCTGCAAACTTCCCTGCAGGATGTAGGCAAATTTGAAATTCGGGGCGACCAACGAGATGTCGGGCTCCGAGAATAGCGAAGGATCGGAGACCTGATTGGGAAAGACAGCGATCTGCTGGTTGGGGGCGAGGGTGGGATCGTAATCGAGCGACACCGATGCCTGCTGCGACAACAGTCCGTTGGAAACCACCGAGTTGCGGTAATTCAGGCCGTTGAGATTCTCGTAGAACTTCCCAAATCCGCCGCGGACTACGGTCTTGTCCAGCGGCTGCCACGCGAATCCGAAGCGCGGTGCGATGCGCCGATATTGATTGGGAAATTGGCCGGTCAGCGGGAAAGCCGGATTTTCGCCGGGCTGCGGATACACCTGGAAATCTTCCCGCAATCCCAACTCGAGCGTGAGACGCGGACGAATCTGGTAGGTATCGTGAAAATAAAACCCATAATAGGGGACGTTGAAAGAAAACTTGGGCTGGCCCGTGCTCTGAAAGAAGCTGTCGTAAATGCCCAGGGCAAAGTCCTCGGGGCTGTCGAAGCTGTACGTGCCGCGGAAGGTACCATTCTGCTGTTGCGCGTCGGGATCGAAGCCGCCGAAGGCGAGGTCCGTCAGGTGTGTGCGCGTGAACTCGACGCCGAATTTTAAAGTGTGCCGGCCGCGCACATAGCTCACATGGTCGGAAAGCTGCCAGATGGCTTCGTCGGTGCGCCCGCCAGCAAAACCGGCGTTGCCTAGCTGAAAGTCCGAAACGTTCCCTTCCAGATCGGCGGTTGGAAGCGCGGGATTCACCATTCCGGTCGGCGTGGAATACTGGTCGTCGCGCGAAAAGCTGGCGTGAACTTCATTCAACAGATTGCTGCCATAAGCGTGACTCCAGCCAGTGCTGGCGTGGTAGTCGCGCACAAAGGCATTGGCCAGCGTGCTCTTGCCGAAAAGCGCGGTCTGCGTGCCGAGGATAAAACCGTTCGGAGAATCGAAGCGGTTCCAGTTCAGGCTGAGGTAGAAGCGGTCGTCTTTCGAATCGCGGTAATCGATCTTGGAAAATAGCGACCAGTCGTTGCCGAAACGGGATTGAACTCCCGTGTTCGACTGGATGGCATTCAGCGCGTTGGCCACGTCTTGCAGATAAACGGGGTTGGTCGCATCCGGCTGTAACAAGCTGCTCGGAACCGGGAACGGGTTATTGGGAGTTGTATTCGGCGCGGGAAGCTGGGTGCCGTCGGGGATGCCAAAATTGTCCAACAAGTCCTGATTCAGGTTCGTGAAACCGGAGTTGATCGCGGTGATGGGGTCTTTCCGGCGCTGCTGTTCGTAATCCACAAAGTACCAGGCGCGATGCGAAACGATGGGGCCGCCGAGGCTTCCGCCGAATTGCTGGAGAATGTCGACGGGGCGGGCAAAGCCGTTTTCCTTGTCGATGGCGTCGTTCGCGCCGGTTCCAGAATTGCGGTTGTAGTAGAACCCGCCGCCGTGGACAGTATCGCTGCCAGAGCGCGTCACCACGTTCACAAAGCCGGTCGCGGCTCCGCCGTAATCGGCACGATACGGGGTCACGGCCACCTGGAACTCCTCGATGGCATTCTCGCCAACGATGTAAGGAACTTTCTCGCCCCCGCGGGCGTTGCCGAAGTAGTTGCTGGTGGCGCTGGCGCCGTCCACGGTAAAAGAGTTGGCGCCGTTGGCATTGGCATAGCCTGTGTCTTCGCCACCTTGTTCGCCGGCGAAGCTCACCAGGCCGGAATCGCCGTCGGGCGTGGCATTCGGAACCAGCAGCGCAAGATCGAGGAACCGCCTTCCGCTCAGGGGCAGACCGTCAAGAAGATCGCGATTCACTACGGAACTCTGGTCGGAGTCTTCGGTTCGTAGAAGCGGGGATTCGCCGGTGACAGTAATCGACTCGGCAGCAACTCCAGGCTGGAGACGGACATTTACGGTAATAGGTTGGCCAACCTGTACGGTGATCCCCTCGACGACCTCCTGGCGGAATCCGGCAGCCGTCACCTCCAGGCGGTAGTTGCCGACGGGCTGGGAGGGGAATACGAAGAGACCCGCATCGTTGGTTCTCCGCAGCGACGACTCGCCCGTGTTGCGCGCCAAAAGAATCACCATCGCGTCCGCAATCAGAGCGCCGGAACTATCCCTGGTTACACCGCGAACCACGCCGGTCGTTACCACACTCTGAGAGCGCGATTCAACTGAAAGCGCGCCGAAGAGAAGAAGCAGCATCAAGCCGAACTTGTTCATTGTTCGAATCTCCTTAGCCCCGCTCCTTTCCGATGGGCCAAAACACCGGACGATAGTCGCGCCTTGTTAATGGTACGTCACACAAGCGTGAATGCTCTAAGAAAAGCCTACTATTGGCGCTAATACGTTCGTATATCTACTACCTGCGGTAATTGTTGAGGCGCGATGAATTTTGTCCGCGCTCATTGACTCGGCGAACCCCACGACTTTAAAGTTCTCTTTTCGGGATCAGCCCGATCCGCTGCACCGATCGAAATGGACCCGCTTCGCTCTATCTTCGAAAATACCCCTCCAGCTCGGCTCGGACCGCTGGAGCGCCAAATCCACCGTGCCGTGTGGGCGCGAGGAACTGCCACCGTTCGCGAAGTGCTGGAGGATGGCACCATCTGGCAAACCTATACCACGATCATGACGACGATGGATCGTCTGTTTCGAAAAGGACTGCTCGCCCGCGTTCTTGAGGGCAAGGCGTTTCGCTACTCGGCGCGGTATAGCCCGGAAGAACTGGAGCGCGTAGCTGCCTTGCACGGTATCCGGCAGCTTCTCGGATCTGAGTATGCTTCGCTTCACCTTTCGTATTTCGTCGAGGCGGTTGGCGCGCAGGACGAGAAATTGCTCGAAGAGTTGCAATCCATGGTAGAGCGCCGGCGCGCGGAACTGCTGCTCAAGAAGGGAGACCCGAGGTGATCTTTGCGGCGCGTGGGTTCCTCGTCTCTCTTGCGTTTTTCGCCATGGTGTACTGCCCGCTGGCGTCGCTGGTGGTCTTGGCATGGTGGAGCATGAACCGCGCGAGCCGGAAGTCTCGCTTTAGCTCTGCCCTCGTGAGCTCCGCCAATTTCCTGTTCGGGCTGCGGATTTTTTCTTTTGCGGTTTCCGCCGTGGTCGCCGTGTTTTTCACTTTCCCATCATTCTGGCTGATGGAGAGGGCGTCGCTTGACGAGGACGCCGGGACGTTCGTTCTCGCCGTGTGTTCGCTCGTCATCCTGAGCGCGGGCCTGTTCCGTGTGCTTAGGGCTCAGGCGAAAACCTCCAGCGCAGTGACGCAGTGGTCGTTGGGGCTGAGGAGCACGGAAGCGATGAGCATCGGCGACGAGGCGGTCACGCCGGCGCTGAGTGCTTCGAAGGGCGCGCCCGCGCTGCTTCTGGTGGGTATTCGGAGACCCAAAGTGATGGTCTCCGACATGGCAGCGGTTGTGCTCAGCGGCGACGAACTGCAAGCAGCGGTCCGGCATGAGTTCGGGCACATGCGTTCCTGGGACAACCTGAAGAAGGTTCTAATCGGCGCGACTCCGTTTCCCGGGATGCGCGGCCTTGAAAGTGCGTGGCGCGAGGCGGCCGAACTGGCGGCAGACGATGCCGCCGTGGCGAATCGTCAGGATGCGCTGAATCTGGCGGCCGCCCTGATCAAACTCTCGAGATCCTCGAAACAGTGGTCCGAGCCTGCGCTGGCAAGCGGTCTCGTCAGTGGCTCCTGTTCGATTCGCCTGCGCGTGGGGCGTTTGCTTGAATGGCGCGCGGCTGATCGTCGCCTCCAACGCGCTTGGCCCTGGACTCTTCTTGTTCTGATCCCAATGATCGCCGGTATGGTCAGCAACTACGGCGCAATGCTGGTGCTGACGCATCGCCTGACTGAATTGCTTGTGCCGTAAGAGCGCATTCCCGCTCGCGTGGGGATAAGTGTGTGGGGACGGGCGCCCTCGCCCTTCCAACCCGAGCGCAGCTCGGCAGCCGCCGGTGAGCACAGCAACTGTGGACACGCTCCAGGTGCACAAAAAAGTCCCGGCTGTCCCCGTAGATAAAGGGACAGCCGGGATGCTTATTGAGCGGCGGCTCTGGATCTATTCAGAACCGGTCTTGCTGACTTCCTTGTCCTCGGGCTCCGGCTTCTTGCCAGGCTTCAACGCCGGATAGGGTGTGCCCTTCAGGCCGTTCCAGAGGATCCGGTTGAATTTCTCCGTAGGGATCCGGTCTTCCTTGCTGAAGTCCATGCCCTTGGTTTGCGCTTCCCACCAGGCCGCGTCATGCGTCGGCTGCGGCAGGTTGTCCCGGTTGATGACGTACTTGTTGAGAATCGGAAGCGTGGTGTTGTAAAGGTAGCTGGACGGGATCGCGGAATAGGTCCAGCCGGCTTGAGAAATGTTGAAGGCGTCCGTCATGGGCGGAACACCCGCGTCATGCACGCCGAGCGGGGGCAGGCCCAGAACTTCTTCGATCGTCTTTAACAAGCTAACCGTAGAGTAGGCGTTGGAGACGACCGCACCCTGCTTCACATAAGGTCCAACGATGAACGCAAGACTGCGGTCGCCGCTGACGTGGTCGGCGCCATCCTGGGGATCGTCTTCAATCACGAAGATGAGCGTGCTGCTGGCGTATGGGCTGTGGGCGATCTTATCGACCGTCAGTCCTACCGCGTAGTCGTCGTCGGCAATCTGAAGTTCCGGAGTGTTCACACCGAAACTGGCGGTGCCGAAGTTGCCGAAGTGGTCGTGATCATAACGCAGCAAAACCAGATTGGGGAATGTATTGTGCTTAACCTGCAGGTCGAATTCCCGCGCCCACTCTTTGTAGCGGAAGAAATCGGGGTAGCTCTGATCGAAGGGCCAGAAGCACAGATCGCTGCGATTGAGCAGTTCCTTCTTCGCCGGCCACTCAACCTGGGTCGGAGGCTTCGTGGAGCAAGGAGAGGCGAGAGTGGGACTGATTTTGCCAAGGGCTTCGCGCACATCCAAAGCGCCTAGATCGGTGTAGAACCCGTAGTTGCGCACGGTGAGATGAGCTTTAAGCGCTGCATCCCAGAGATAGCCCCCGCCTTGCTCACCATCGGGGCCGTCGGCTTCGACTTCGTTGGCGTTTCCGGGCAGCAGGTTCGGATCGGGTGGATAGATCGGTTGCTCCACCTGACGAGCAGCCACACCCGTGACGGCAACGTTAATGTTGCGTGCCGTGCCTTCGCTGTCGTACTGGCAGCCGCCTTTTCCGTAATTGACCTTAACGCACTTCTCGTTGATATCGAGAGCGCGCGCCGCGAGCGACCACTGCCAGCCGTCCATGCTCACCATCGAGCTGTCGTCGAAGTTGTCGAAGGTCACAAAGTTGTTGGCCAGGTTGTGGAAGTTCGGCGTGACTGAGGCCGGGAACTGGGTGTAGGCCGGATCCGCGTTCGCTCCGTTGGTCAGGTCGCCGAGGATCTGATCGAAGGTACGGTTTTCTTTCACGATGTAGATGACGTGTTTAATGTGCTGTTGCAGGAACGTCGCGGTCGCAATGTCGTTCGCGCTCAACTGGAAGTTGAAGCCGTTGTTTTGCGCGACTTGGCCAGTCAACTGCGCGAGTTGAACCGCACTGGGCACGGGTAACGTCAGGAAACCTGAGTACTCGTTCTGCCACGCATACTGGTTGGCGGCGCCGCTCTGTGAGAACAATGTATCGCAGCCCGAGCCGAAACCGCCGCCCGGGTCGTTATTGATGTAGCGGCAGTTCGCCGGATTCGCAGTTTCCACGCTCTTGCCGTTCACTACATAGAGCGTAGAGCCATCCGGACTGACGCTGACCGAATTCGGGTACCAGCCAGTCGGGATCAATCCGGCGACGACGGGCTTCTTCCCGGTAAGGTTGATGACCGCCACGGCGTTGGTGCCACCGTCTGTCACGTAAGCGGTGCTCTCGTCGGGCGAAAGGGTAACGCTGTTGGGATTGCTGCCCTTGGGCACTGACTTGCCGCTGCCCAGAACATCGACCGGCGCGGTGGCGTTGACCTGGCTCAACACCGCGTTGGTCGCGGTGCTAATAATGATCAACTCGTCGGAGTTGGCCGCCACCACGAACAGCTTGGTTTGAGCGGCATTGAGAAGCAACTTCTCCGGGTTGCCGGCGACCGGAATCCGGGTGGTAAGGCTCAGAACCCCGTTGGCAAATTTCAGCACGTCGATCTCGCGGTCGCGAACGCTGGAAACGTAAACCGTGTTGCTGCCCGCGACGGCGACTCCATAGGGGAACTCTCCGCCCGGAACGCCTGTTTGTGCGGGATTGATGATGCCGGGGCGAAGATCGTACTCTTGGAGAACCGCTCCATGTACAAGGTCAACGGAGGTCACGGAATCGGTTTCGTGGTTGGCTACGAAGAGCGTATTGCCGTCGGCGGTGATGCCGAGCATCGCAGTCGTCGGGCCGGTCTCAGTCTCTTTTGACATCAGATCGCCCGAATGGCCGAGTTTGATCGGCGTGCCGGATTCGGCCCACTGTCCGCTTTGCAGCGTGAACGTGTGCACAACGTCATCGCCTCCACCGCCGACATAGAATGCCGAACCATTCGGCGCCCACACGATGCCGTCGAAGGTCTCAGCGTAGTCCGACAGAAAGACGACCTGCGTCTGCACCGGCGTATTGGGCGTGGAGATGTCATACACGAAAACAAACTCACCGGAATCCGTCCCGGTGTAGTTGCCGCTGGAGTTCTCCATCAGGTTGTAGCCGCTGGTCAGGATCAGCAGAGTTTTGCCATCCGGGCTAATGGCCGTGGTCTCGGCGCCATCCGGCGTATACACCGGAAAGTCCGGCAATGAAGTTGTCAAAGGCACAAATACCGAACCCGGGGCCGCGCTCGGTGTGATGGTTGCACCGGTCGGTAGAATTTGAGCAGACGCGAAGCTGGTCACGGCGAGAATGGCGGTGAACCCCGCGCCGCGAAGGAAACTCGTGATCTTCATACGGTGATCCTCCAAGACTAAGATCGTTTCAGTTGACGACGGTCAAACTACTAGTGTGAATAAGAGGTGGGAACTCCGAAGTAATAAACCAGGAATGTTAAGGCTGGATTATGGATTTGTGAAAATTTGCGCACATCTGCCGCCGCGGCCTGAAACGGCGAGCTAACCCATCTTCAAGTAGAGAGGCGGGAAAAGGGGCGCGTTGCTCCTCCCGAACGTAACCATCGCAGCAGGAAAGGCTGGTTAACCCGCGCTCGGACAACCGCTAAACTAGAAAAGCCAATTCTTCATGAAGAGATTTGCCGCCATTCTCGTCTTCTGCGCCGTGCCGCTCTTTGGCCAGAGTAATAGCGGCGAACTGCGCCTCAGAGTGACCGATCCGGCCGGTCTTGGCGTGAAAACGACGGTTCAGATCGTCAGCCAGGCGAACCGGTATCGAAATACTCTTGCCACCAGCGAACAGGGCAACCTGAACGTGCAGCGCCTGCCTTACGGCATCTATCAGCTCGAAATAAGGCAGCCTGGCTTTGTAGCCCCTTCCGAGGTTGTCGAAATTCATTCCACGATCCCGGTCGAATACACCATCCAACTCAAACTGTCTGCGGTAAATGAATCCGTAACCGTCACTGCGACGGACACATTGATCGACCCCGATCAAGCTGGCTCGGTTAGCCAGATAGCCTCCGACCTCATCCAAAACCGGCTGAGCTCGATTCCGGGCCGTTCCTTGCAGGACCTGGTGAATTCGCAGCCGGGTTGGCTCTATGAAGGCAACGCCGTCGTGCACCCGCGGGGCTCGGAGTATCAGACCCAGTTTGTGGTCGATGGCATTCCTCTGACGGACAATCGCTCGCCCAGCTTCGGGGCTGCGATTGACGGCGACGATGTGCAATCGTTGAGCATCTACACTGCGGGCATTCCCGCGGAATATGGCCGGAAAATGGGCGGCGTGGTCGAGGTGAATACGCTGCAGGATTCACAACCGGGTTTCCACGGCCAGATCGCACTTTCCGGCGGCAGCTTCGATACGGCTGGAGCGACGGCGCAGGGCCAGTACGTCTGGGATAGGAACACCTTCGGCGCCAGCGCCAGCGGCAGTATGACCGACCATTACTTAAATCCGGTGGTTCCGCAAAACTTCGCGAATACCGGTACGCTGGGAGATTTTTCGGCCAATTACGAGCGGGACCTGACGCCGAAGGATCGTTTGCGCCTTATCGTTCGCCATGAGCTCTCGCGCTACGACATTCCGAACGAACAGGTGCAGCAGGCCGCGGGCCAGCGCCAAACTGCCGACAACATTGAGACGATGGGAAGCGCCTCCTACCAGCACACTTTTTCGTCCCAGGCGGTCGCTGATTTTCGCGCGATGGTTCGCGACAATGCGAACGATTTCAACTCCAACGCAGAATCGACTCCCATCGAAGTCTTTCAGCACAACTTTTTTCGTGAAGGATATTTCAAAGGCATCGCAACCGTCGATCGCGGCCGGAACGAATTTAAGTTTGGAGTCGAGTCGGACAACATATTTCTGAACGAGAATCTCAGTTACATCATCACCGATCCAACTCAGTTTGATTCCACCACGCCTCTGACCTTTGGCTTCCTGGGAAACCGGCCCGATCTCGAGCAATCCGCATTCGTGCAGGACCAGGTCCGCCTAAAGAACTGGACCATCAACGCCGGGTTGCGCTGGGACCACTATCAGCTTTTGTTGAACCGGCAAGCGCTGGATCCACGCTTTGCGATTTCGCGCTACTTCCCTTCCGCCGACCTGGTCTTGCATTTCTCCTACGACCGGGTTTTTCAGACTCCGTCTTTCGAAAACATCCTGCTTTCGAGTTCAGTCGCAGTCGAATCCATCAGCCCAACGAATTTTCTGCGGCTGCCGGTCGAGCCCTCTGAAGGAAACTACTACGAAGCGGGCTTGACCAAGGTATTCGCCGGGAAGGTCAGGCTGGACGCCAACTATTTCCGGCGGCTCGTATCCAACTATGCGGATGACGATCAGATCGACAACACGACGATCAGCTTCCCGATTGCATTCCGGAAATCCATCATCTATGGTGCGGAAGCGAAACTCGATCTCCCCGACTGGCGGCGCTTTTCGGGATTCCTGAGCTATTCGTATACTGTCGGCCAAGCGTGGGCTCCGGTGACCGGCGGCCTGTTTCTAGGGGACGCCGCCACAGCCGCGGAAGCGCTCACCGGCCACTTCCCCGATTCGCAGGATCAGCGCAACACCGTTCGCGGGCGTCTTCGCTATCAGGTCAAACCACGCCTCTGGATCGCGGGCGGAATTCAATACGACACCGGGCTCCCCTTCGAGTTCGACGGCAACCCATCCGAGGTTCTCGCCGAATACGGCCAGCAGATGCTGAATCGCATCAACTTTGCCCGCGGCCGCATCGATCCTTCGTTCCAAGTAAATGCCTCGGCGGGTGCGGATGTTTACAAGTCGGACCATGCGCAAATTCGGCTTCAGATCGACGGACAGAACCTGACCAACGTTTTGAATGTCATCGACTTCGGCGGTCTCTTCTCCGGCAACGCCATCGGCCCATCACGAAGCGTTGCCCTCCGCCTGACAACCAGCTTCTAGAGTAGGATCGGCTGGTGTGGGGATGGGCGCCCTCGCAAGCCTGCCCGTTTTGCCGAAGCCCCGAGCGAAGCCGAGGGGGAGGTCGAAGGGTCCAAGCCGAACGCAGCTCGGCAGCTGCCTGTGGTCACACAGCAACTCTAAATTCGCCCCAGTCGCCCACACCACCGTTGGAATCACCTTGCGCCCGAGGAGCAAAACCCGGTAGAAATTGACCAGATCATGCACATTCCTGATGGTTACCTCAGCCCGTCGACCTGCGCCACCTTTTATCTGTTCGCAGCGACGGGCTGGTATGCGGCGCTGAAGCGCGTCAAGCAGCTTCTTGCCACGCGCGCGATCCCGCTGATCTCGGTGTTCGCGGCATTCAGCTTTGTGGTCATGATGTTCAATGTGCCACTGCCCGGTGGAACCACCGGTCACGCGGTTGGCGTTGGCATCGCCGCCATCGTGCTCGGCCCCTGGGCTTCAATTCTCGCCATTTCGATCGCTCTCGCCATTCAGGCATTGTTCTTCGGCGACGGAGGAATCACCACGCTGGGAGCGAATTGCTTCAACATGGCCATCGTTGGATCTTTTACCGCCTACGCCGTGTACCGTATCATCGCGGCGAACTCGGAACTAAATTCTCACCGGAGAATAGTAGCGGCAGCGGTTGCCGGCTATGTTGCCATCAATGCGTCAGCCTTGGTCACTGCCGTTGAGCTCGGAATTCAGCCTATGCTTCTTCATGACGCCAGCGGCATGCCGCTCTACGCGCCATATCCGTTGCATGTGGCCATTCCAGCCATGATGATCGGACACCTGACGTTTGCCGGACTGGCGGAGGCGGTGATCTCGGCAGGCATGGTGTCCTATCTTCAGCGAGCCGATTTGAGTCTGCTTCGAGGAGTAACCGCCTTTGCCCGGGCGCCCGGAACGATGATCACTGGCGCAAACGGCGAAGTTTCCCCAGGACGATTTTCCCCAGGACGACTATGGTGGGTGGTGGCTTGCCTGATGTTGTTCACGCCCCTCGGCATCTTAGCGGCAGGCACGGCCTGGGGTGAATGGTCTTCCGCCGACTTGATGAATCCTCACACGCGCGAACAGATCGGAGCCGCATCCGGGAACCATGCGCCCCCATCGTCCGTTCCTTCCGGAATCGAAAAGCTGTCGACCGTGTGGACCGCGCCCTTCCCCGGCTATGCGCCGAGGTTCATCAAGAGTCCTGCGTTTGGTTATTTGATCTCGGCAATGTTCGGGGTGGGCATCCTTGTTCTGGCTTCGCTGCTCGCCAGAGTGGCTGCCCGAAAATGGCCCGGTAGGAACCTACATCCATGAGCCGGCATTCTTTCCTCGAAGCGACGCTGCAAGGCTTTACCCGAGCCGTGTCGAAAGCGCTGCAATCGGAACATGCCGCAACCCAACCGGGCCTGCTGCAGCAACTTGATCCTCGCGTCCGCGTCCTCGGAATCTTTGCTCTCGTTATTTCGGTCATCCTCTGCCGACGGATTGAGGCCATTGCCGCCATTTTGCTCGTCGCGATTGCGATCGCGGTCGCATCCCGAGTGAGCCCCGCGTCCCTCGCAAAACGCGTCTGGCTAGTGGTTCTAGGATTCTCGGGCGTGATCGCGCTGCCCGCCCTATTTCTTACTCCCGGAGTGCCACTTTTTGTTCTGCGGTACGCTACGCTGCACCTTACCATCACCGTCCAAGGAGTACGCACGGCCGTCTTGCTGGTCCTGCGGGTGGAAACCGCGGCTACACTGACCACAGTGCTCGTGCTTTCGACGGCATGGACTCACATTCTGAAGGCGCTCCGTTCGCTGCATATTCCGGCCGAGATCGTCATCATGCTGGCCATGACGCATCGCTATGTGTTCTTGCTGATCGAGACGGCCAACCAGATGTTCGAGTCGAGAAAGAGCCGCACGGTTGGCACATTGAGCGGTTCGGAGCGCCGCAAAATGACGGCCCGAACCGCCGGGGTGCTCCTGAGTAAGAGCATCGAACTCAGCCAGGAGGTATATCTCGCCATGTTGTCGCGTGGCTTTCGCGGAGAGGTTCGTCTCTTAACCGACTTCCGTTTGAAAGCGCGCGATTACGCCGGCCTGACTGCGTTCCTCTTTACAGGCTGCGTAGCCGTGTGGATGGGGAGGTAAGCGAGAATTGGCGTCAACTTTCGAAGTGCAAAACATCAGCTTCTCTTACGAAGCAATCCCGGCGATCCGTGGGCTCACCCTCCACATCGAGGAAGGCGATCGAATTGCGCTGCTTGGCGCCAATGGCTCCGGCAAGTCGACGCTGTTGCGAATCTTGGATGCCCTCTATTTTCCCTCGTCAGGCACGGTCACATTCAAGGGGGACGCGCTCACCGAAAAACAGCTTCAGCATGACGAATTCTTTTTAAATTTCCGGCGGCGCGTGGCCCTTGTCTTCCAGAATCCGGATATCCAACTATTCAATCCGACGGTATTCGACGAGGTCGCCTACGCTCCTTTGCAATTGCAATGGAGCAAGGAAGACGTGATCCGGCGAGTGCAGGAGACGCTCCGGGTGATGTCTATTTCGCATTTGAAGGACCGCTCGCCCTACCGCCTCTCGGTTGGCGAGAAAAAGCGCGTTGCCTTGGCTTCCGTCCTTGTCCTCGATCCCGAAGTCCTGCTGCTCGATGAGCCGACAGCGACCCTCGATCCGAAGAGCCAGAGCCAGGTCGTAGATCTCATTCAACAATGGAAAGGCACGGCGAAGACCGTGATCACCGCGACTCATCAACTGGAAATTGTCGAAGACATTGCGGATCGCGTTCTCGTCCTTGAGGCCGGCGCCGTGATTGCCGAAGGGACGCCATCGGAGATTCTCTCCAACACCGGCTTACTCTTAAGAGCAAACCTCATTCACGCCCATCGTCATTTCCACGACGGCATCATGCACTCACACCCTCACTTTCACGGTCATTCTCCCCATGATCATGAGCACTAAGGAACCTCTGATTAAGTCGCTTAACGGAGCCTTGAAAGGGCATGGATAGCCATGCCGTTAGAACCCGCTACACAAGCGGCTTTAGCCGCTGAGGGTACTGCGCCTCACAGGTTCTCAAGCACCAGCTTGAGGTAGTTCCAGAAACTCTGCACCGACGATATTTTCACGCGCTCGTTCGGACTATGCGGACCTACGATCGTCGGGCCAAAAGACGCCATCTCCATGCCAGGATATTTCTCGCCAATCACGCCACACTCCAAGCCCGCGTGCATGGCGATCAGCTTGGCCGGTTCGCCGAAAAGTTTCTGGTGCACCTCCTGCAACTTGCGCACGATGTCGCTGTTGGGCTCGGGCTTCCAGCCCGGATACTTGCCTGCGTGCTCCACTTCGAACCCTGCCAGGCGGCATACTGTCGCAACCATGCGGGCGGCGGCCAGCATGCTGCTCTCGATCGCACTCCGCTGACTGGTAACAATCTCCACCACGTCGCCCTTGGTGCTCACTGTCGCAAGGTTCGTGGACGTCTGGACCAGCCCGGCAACATCGGGACTCATCGCCACAACTCCATGATACAAACTTGCCAGCAGCGCCACCGTTTGCTTCGCGTCAACCGTATCGAGCACCTTGGCCGGGCGTTCGGTTTTCTCGACCGTGATCTGCAGTCCGGAATCGAATCCTCCCAAGTCAGTCTTGTATCCAGCTTCGGCGGTGGCAACAATCGATTTCAGTTCCTTTTCGCGAGATGGATCGGCCAGCACCACGGCTGCGGCTTCGCGCGGAATCGCGTTCTGCGCGCTTCCACCGTTGATCTCAGCGATCTCGATCGGAAGGCGATCCAGCAAGACTTGCAGAACCCCACCCATGATCCGCAGCGCATTGCCGCGTCCCTGATGGATATCGACGCCGGAGTGGCCGCCTTTCAGGCCAGACACCTTGATCCGCCAAGCCGATCCCGCGCCCGCCGGATGAAGCCCGACCTTCCGTCGAGCCGTCGTCTTCACGCCGCCTGAACAACCGATGCAGAGTGTTCCCTCATCTTCATTGTCAAGGTTGAGAAAATACTTGGACTTCAGCAAGCCGGCGGGAAATTCCGAAGCTCCCGTGAGCCCTGTCTCCTCGTCAATGGTGAAAACAAATTCCAGCGGACCATGGGCAATGTCCTTGCTCTCCATCACCGCCAGTGCCGCGGCCACGCCCACTCCGTTATCGGAGCCCAGCGTCGTGCCCTCCGCCATCAGCCAGTCGCCGTCTCGTATTACCTTGATCGGATCGACATCGAAGTCATGAACCGTTCCCTCGTTTTTCTCACACACCATATCGAGGTGGCCTTGTAAGAGGGCCATCGGAGCTCCTTCACGTCCAGGCCGCGCCGGTTTCCGGACCACGAGATTGCCAACGCCGTCCTGCACGCATTCCAGACCCAGCTTCGTAGCCAGCCCACGTATGTAGTCGCGCGCCGCGGCTTCTTTCGTGGAGGCGCGGGGGATTGCCGCCAGTCTATCGAAGTGCTTCCATACCGGTTCAGGTTCCAGGTTAGCGAGTGCAGGATTCATGGCACGCTCCGTAGGACTAAAGATCAAAGAGCAAACGGTAAAAGATCAGAGCCATCATACAGCGCCGACGCAATGCCGGCGCGTCCTCAGGAAGTGCAATTCGAACCCTGAGCTTACTCAGGCTTCCCGGTGTAGTGTTGCTGGCGGTGGACATCGCCGTGGTCCTCCAGCGACTCCAGGTGAGTGATGACTTCAGCGGGCATCCCCAGTTCGTACGGCAGGCGTTCTTCCAGAATCGTCGCCAGGCGGTGCGCCTCGCTGACCGACGTCAGGCGCGGGAACAGCAGGTGCACCTCGATGATCTGGCGGTACCCGGTGGTGCGGAAGCGTACGCCATGGTATTGAATGGCCAGTTCCGTGCAAATTGCATCCAGCTTGTCCCGAATTTTCCGGCCGGCTTCCGGATCGGAATAATCCAGCAACCCCACCGCCGACCGCCAGACCAAGCGCCCTCCCGACCAGAGAATGTTGGCCGCGACCGCAATGGCCACCAGCGGGTCGAGCGGTTTCCAGTGCGTCAGCATCACCAGCCCTAGTCCTCCCACAACTCCAAAGCTGGTCCAGCTGTCGGTCAAAACGTGTTTGCCATCGGCTTCGAGAATGAGTGAATTGGTGCGCCGCCCGGTCCGCAGGAGATAGTAACCGAGGCACGCATTGATTACTCCCGCCATCAGCACCAGCAGTGCGCCCGCTCCCAGGTGCTCGAGCTGCAGCCCGGCAATCCATCTCCGGATCGACTCCATGAAAATTGCGATCGCGGCCACGACGATCATCGCTCCTTCAAAGCCAGCGGAGAAAAACGTGATGCGCTCGTAACCGTAGAGGAAATGAGGGGAAGCCGATTTTGTGCTGAGCCGCAGACTGAAGGTGGCAAACCCCACGGCGATCACGTGCACCACCGATTCGGCCGCATCGGAAAAAACGGCCGCCGAATGCGTCATGAAATAGACGGTGGTCTTGCCGATCAGCATTGCCAATCCAACCATCAAGGAAAGACGCATGGCGAAGCGCGCGTCGCGCAACTCCCGTTCGTCTCTCCGTGTCGCGGAACTATCCACAGCTTGTGTAGGCACGCTCAACATCCCTGGGGAATTTCTGACTAAGTTCGTTCCCGGGTAGCTTTGGGTAGGGCACGGCTTCAGCCGTGCCACTAGACCCCGCCAAATACGCGGCTTTAGCCGCTGAGGGCCGACGCCCCAAAGCAGCCCAACTCGCCATCAAACACTTAATCGGACCTTTCCTAGATCAAAAGCTTAGCATTTGCCAAATAGTTTCACAGGAATTTCGCCTCAAGATGTGTTTTGCCCAAGCGTCCCTGGCGTACCATTGAGCATGAGCAGAATAGATCCAGAATTCCTCCACCCAGACCCTCCTCATCGGCCGACAGCTGCCGATGTCCTCCTTCGGCAAGAACCAGACGAGGAAGAAGAAGACGAAGAAGAGGAGGAAGACGATCGCGACGAGAAGAACGATAATAACGATGAAGAAGACGATGACGATGACGACGACGACGGCCCAGGCGACGGCTACTCGGAGTCAGCGTATCCTAATTCATTTCAGTCGGTGAACGATGAAGCGTGAAGATTTCCTCAAGGTAGTCGAGGAGGTGCTCGACTCGCTCCCAGAGGAGTTTCGCAGTCGCATTCGTAATGTCGCCGTTCTGGTAGAGGATACGCCGCGGAACCAGCGACCCCCGCAGCCGGGAAAGCAAAAGCGGCTGCTCTTGGGCTTATTTCATGGCGTGCCCACAACCAGGAAGAGCATATTTGACATGCCGGCCGGGCCCGATCACATCGTGCTTTATCAGAAAAATATTGAAGCAGTCTGCTCCAGCGAAGCCGAAGTGCGCCAACAGATCCGGCTTAGGGTCATCCATGAACTGGGCCACTATTTCGGGATGGATGAAGAGCAATTGAAGCACGTTTAGCTAAGATGAAACCTGGAACCGCCCCAATTCAATTGTGAACGGTCACTCTGGCGCGGGCGGTTTGTCGTTGCGATGCATTTCGTCCAGCAGTTTGGTGAGAACTTCGGCGCGTTCATCGCTGTTCAATTCGCGTTTCAATTCTTCCAAAGCCAGGGCAACTATGTCGTAGTGGTGCGCCCCAGCGAGCTTGGGGTCCGAGGTCACGTCAAGCCAGACCTGGTGCATAAGTTCCAAGTCCTGCGAGCGCAGACGCGGGGTGTGCGGCCCCAGCATGTAGGCGCGAACGGCGCCGCCCGGTGAGTGAATTTCCATCATCAGCCGCGGCCGCGGCTCGGGCAGCCGTTCCCAGGCATCCCCGGTAAGTTTCCCCTGCTCGTCGGTCGTGAGCTTGTTGGAGAGGCCGCAGACAATGGTGCTCGAGTCCAGGCGCTGGGCGGTCAAAACGATGGCTTCGAACACATCCGCTCCTGGTACCACCAGCAACGAAACCGGCTTGCCTTCTTTCTCTGCCACCGCAACCACGGTCGTGAAAAGCTCCTGATCATAGTGGTCGAAGATCTGCGAAGCTTCGACTACCGAACTGTCGCCGAAACTATCTTCGCGATGGTAGAGGCGCGCCGTCATCACCACCACGTCCTGACGAGTGGTGTCGGTGCTGCGGAGAACCTCGCGAAGGTAATACAGGTTCCTGGGATCGCGCACGGCCACCAGAATGTTCCCAGGACGAACGCCCAAGGCGCCGCTGCCCAATTCCTGGTTTCCGTAGACCCGGAATTGATCGAGGTTCTCAGGCTTGCCGTGTCTCTCCCTCGCCACCCGACGTTCAGAATAGGTGAACACCGCGAAGAAGACCGCGCTGAACGTCACCCCGGCAATCGTGGCCTCTGACTTGGTCAGCAGGTTGACCAGCGCCGTCATCAGCAGCACCGCCGAGATCACAATCAGGCCGAGCGGAACCTCTTTGCCCCCAATATGCAGGTTGCCGGGTACCTTCCATTGGCGGTTCTCCGGTTCGGTATAGCGCAGGACAAGCACCGCCAGCGACTTCAGAGCGAAGCTCCAGATCACGCCAAATGCGTAGAGACCCGCCAACACATAAACGTTTCCCTTGCTCAGGATGATGGTAAGCAACTGCATCCCCACCACCACGTTAATAATGCGATAGCTGGTGCCGAACCGCTTCTGCGGCTTCTGGAACCACTCGGTGAGCACCCCGTCTTCCGCGACCCGGTTCAGAACGCCGTTCGCGCCCACAATCGACGTATTTTGCGCGCCCGCCAGAATGAGCACGCCCACCAGCACCACAAAGCCATGAAAGATCAGTTTCAGCGTCGTCGGGCCGGCCAGGTACATGGTGATGCCACCGATCAGGTTGGCGAAGTGGTCAGGCCGGACCTTGTCGGGGATGATCATCACCGCGAAGAACGAGACCAGCGATGTGAACAGGAGGCTGTACAGGAAAATCACCAGCCCGGTCTTCTCCAGGTTCTTCAGTTTGGGATGCTCGATCTCGCGGTTGACCTGGGCCAGAGTCTCTTCGCCGCTCATGGCCAGCACGGAGTGGCCGAAGCCGACGAACATGATGATTAGCGTCAGATGACTGAGCCAGGTTCCGCGCAACCAGCCGAGCGATTCTCTGGTGAGAGGCACCACTCCGGGATGAAAAGGGTTAGGCGGGGTCTGGATCTGCACGTGAAAAACCGTGTACGTGCACCAGAGAATCAGGATCACCACCATCACGGTAGTGATGACCATGATCTGCAGCGCCTTCTGGCTGGACTCGTGGATGCCCTGAATGTTCTTCCACCAGAAGTACACCACCACGATGATTGCGAACCCAGCGGAAAAATGATCTTGCGAAAAAGTCAAAGGACGATGGAGATAATCCCCCATATCCTGAATGAAGCCGGCTAGATACTGGCCAGCGGAGACCGCGCTGATCGGGCCCGTCAGTACGTAGTCAAAAAGCAGCGCTGAAACTGAAAACTTGGCCAGCGTGCCACCCATGGCCTCTTTCACCACGCGGTACACTCCGCCGCGCACAAACATGCTGCTCGATTCGATATAGAGCGCGCGCACCGCGTAGCTGAACAACATCACCGCGAGGATGAACCAGGGCGCGCTCTTGCCGATGACTTTCTCGGCGTCACCGCCCGCGTAATAAGCGGAAGACGCCAGATCCGCCAGAACGATTGCGGCCGCTCGCCAGAAGGAGATGAAGGTGAGCATCACCGTGGTGGCGACGAAGACCTTGGCAACCGGGCGCCTAACGTTTTGAATGGATGAGGACATGCCGAACTGGCAAATTCAAGAATCTAGCTCGGAATCTACTTTTTACCCTCCAACAATCCGAGTGCCAGGCACATTTCAGCCTGTCCCGTCATGCGGACAAAAAACTCGAGCCCTGGGTCCTGGAATTACAAACGGGCGGGCTGCGTGATAAGATTAACATCGATTCGGATGCCGGACATACTTCTCGCAGTACGTTTCTGGCCGAGGCTGCGGAGTGTGCGGACGTTTTTGCGCCGGAACATTGCTGGCCACGACACCATCAAGACGACGATGTCGGGCGTAGTCAGCCGGACGTTTTGCCGGATCAATCGGGACGGGAAGCCGGGCGCGGTCGGCATAAGTGCCGACGTAAAGTGTGCATTAAGGACCGCGTACAGTTGACGTAACTACAACTTGAAGATATTGATTTAAGCAATTGAAAATAAGTTAGTTGTTAATGTGCGGAAGTGGTGGAACTGGCAGACACACCATCTTGAGGGGGTGGCGCCGAAAGGCGTGGGGGTTCAAATCCCCCCTTCCGCACCAGCATATTGATAGCGCTGCCGAACAGAGAGATTGTCGAATCTGAGCTTCGGCTCCATTGGAGTTTTGGGCATGTGGGTAACGATCCTAATCACCACCATTCACATCACCGTTTGCTTTTTCCTGATTGCAGTAGTCTTGCTGCAGAGCGGAAAGAGCGGCGACCTCGCCGCGGCGTTCGGCGGTCAGGGTAGCCAGACAGCGTTTGGCCCGCGCGGCGCGGCTTCAGTTCTGTCCCGTGCGACGACCTGGTCCGCCATCATTTTCATGCTGACGTCGATCACGCTCTCGATTTTTGCGGCGCGCAGATCGGGCCCCTCCTCCGTGCTTTCGGGAGTAAAGCCGTCGCAGACAAAGTCGCAGCCCGCGACTCCCGCTACTCCGTCCGCACCGCCCACGGTTCCGCAAAACCAGGCGCCCACCCAGAAATAAACTTGCCAGTGGAGAGCCGGGCGTCCCCGCCCCGCCACCGAACTGTCCGACGAGCGAGCCGCCCGTAGCTCCACCGTACGACTCGCCACGCGCGTCACCCCACCAAAAAGGGATTCTCTTTCCTTTCTTCTCCGATGGTTGTTCGTGGCCCATGGCCTGGAATCACCAGCGTGTCATCAGGCAGAGTCATAACCCGTTCGTGCAGCGACCGCATGATTTTCTCGAACGATCCTCCGGGGAGATCGGTGCGTCCGATGCTGTGGGCGAACAGCGTGTCGCCGGCGATCAGTAATTTCTCCGCGGGAAAATAAAGGCACACGCTGCCTTCGGTGTGTCCAGGAGTGTGAAGCACGTTCGCCGTCAGGTTGCCCGTCTGCAACGACTCGCCATCCCCGATGCTGGCTTCAATGGCAACTTCGCCCGGAGCAGCCATGCCCAGCCATGTAGCCTGCACGTCGAGCATCTTCAGCAGCGCGTAGTCATTCTGATTAAGCAGGATTGGCGCGCCCGTCAGCGCCCGCAACTTCATCGCTCCGCCCACGTGATCGAGGTGAGCGTGGGTGATGACGATCTGCTTCACTTCGAGCTTATTCTGGCGGATGACGGCGAGCACGTCTTCAATGTCGTCGCCCGGATCGATGACCATGGCTTCGTGCGTGGTCTCATCGCCGATGATGGAGCAATTACACTGCAGCGGCCCGACGGGCAGTATCTTGTGAATCATGCTCTGATTTTCGCTCAGCCGGTCGTTGGTCGCCAGTCGCTGGTCGTTGGCCGTTCGCAAGACGACTACCGGTTGACGACAAACTATTGATTCGGGACGGACTTCTCTGGAACTTCCCTGACACTTTATGTTTACTATCAAGGTATTAACCCGTGTTTTACTACCACCCCCCCTGATCTTTGGAATCATGGGCTTAGGGGGAGTCTTCCTGCCAAAATCTAGAGCGCTAAGGACTTATTTTCAAGATATTCCGAAATAAGGACTTAGCTTGATTTTGGGTCCGAATTCCTGTTTTGGGGCACCGTTTTGGGAAAATGACGCTATCCCCGTCGCAGGGAATTTAGTTATCAAAGAGCCACTAACGAAACCGGGCCACACAGCTTCTGGTGCCTCCTGTGGGAGGCGGGCGCGGCTCGAACTTGCCCTAATCGACTGGATTTTCGCACTGGGGCGGTAGGCATGTCTGTGATGGCGGTCGCTGGTTGTTTGTGATGAAAAAAGTCCGGCATCAGATTGCGTAGGTAAGAAACGCCGCCGCTTCCCATTCGTCGCAGAGTGCGCGATGAGTGCGGCACCCGGCCGTCCTCTGAGCGTGACGCACTGAGCGTCATTCTTTCCCGTGAATGTCGCCCACCAGGCCTGTCATCCTGAGCGAAGCAGAGCGATTCGCGAAGCGGATCGTTCTGCGGAGTCGAAGGACCCCTACACCTCCTGTGCTATCTGACTGCGTCAGGGAGTTTTGACCACAGATGGCGCGGAGTGCACCACGTCTCTCCGCGAGAAGCGTTAGATCAGTCGGTGTTAGAAGACAAACCCGCGTTATACTTCTGCGTTTAAGTGACCACCCGCCCTCAATAGGCTAGGAGTGAGAATATGCGCAGAAACGCCTTGGCTGCGTGCATTGTTGGTGCCGTTCTGATGAGTAGCGGCGTGACTCAAACGATCGAGAGCGATAGCGAGATGATCGAATATGATCGTCGGCTTGCCGAAAAGCATACGACTGTTTTCCCAGCAGCGGGAATTATTCCAGATGCGGGGACCGCAAAGTCCATCGCATTGGCTATTGCAATACCGATTTGGGGGAAGGATAAGGTCGCATCCGAACTGCCGCTCAGGGCGGATCTGAAAGGAAACGTCTGGACGGTGATTGGAAATCCTCATCTACATGGTGGCGAAATGGGCGGCGAGCTAATTATCCAGCTCGATAAGAAAAATGGGGCGGTACTTTCATTTCTGCACACCATGTAGGTTTTACTCGCCGCGTGCCCCACACATTCGCGCTTTTTTGCGAATGTGTGGGTGAGGGCCGCACGACAACTGCCGCCTAACGTTAACGTTGTCGCGAAGGCCACTCATCGCAGAGTGCGCGATGAGTGGGGCACCCGCTGGTAGCGCGTGTGTAAATCACACCCTACAATCTTCACGTGCTCGTCTCCTTTCCTCCGAGCCTTGGTTTGCTTGAGCGCAACAAGTCTACTCGGCCGAACGGAGCCGACACGGTTCTCTAATCAGCCCAGGGTAAAAAAGCGCTATGAAGGAATCAAAGAAACTCATTTTAATCGGAGCCGGGCGCATCGCGGCGGTTCATACACGGTCAGTGTTATCGCTCGAGGGTGTTCGTATCGCTGCCGTGGTTGATCCTTTGCGCGAAGCAGGTGAGAAGATCGCTTCTATCACAGGCGGCGTCTGGTATTCCACTCTGGCAAAGGCGGCTGAGTCGGATTCGTTCTCCGGTGCAATCGTCGCTGCGCCGACACCCTTGCATGCAGACCTCATCGAGACATGCGTCGGTCTGGACCTTCCGGTCTTTTGCGAGAAGCCAGTGGACCTCTCCCTGGCTCGTGTCGATCGCTGCCTCGATCGCGTCAAAGCTTCTGGGGTCCCAGTTCTTATCGCGTTTCATCGCCGCTTCGATAAGGCTCGAATGGAGGTGCACGATATCGTTCGCTCGGGTTCGCTCGGACGACTCGAGCACATTCTTCAAATCAGCCGTGATCCGCGGTTGCCGTCCGAGAGTTTCCTTGCACATTCCGGCGGCATGGTTCGAGACATGCTGATCCATGACCTGGATGAACTCGTGTGGCTTTGTGGTAACGGCCCCGTTGCTGTACAAGCTGACTTAAAGCGGTTCGTTGATGCTCCACTGCTGGCCAGATACGATGACTACGACACCGCCGCGGTCACGATCGTTTTTGAGAACGGTCCACAGTGCCAGATCTCGGCGACACGCCGCTCTGCTTACGGATTCGATCAGAGGCTGGAAGTCTTTGGGTCCGCCGGGATGGTTTCCTGCCCCAATGTTCATAGCAGCAGCATTGTCACCGTTGGCGCCAAGGGTTTCCTGACGGCGCCCCTGCTGGACAACTTTCCACAGCGTTATCTCGACGCTTATCGCGCTGAGATGCAACATTTCCTCGCGATCCTGGAGGGAACTGAGCAACCTCGATGCACCGTCTCCGACGCTCGCGCTTCGTTGGCTCTTGCAGAACTCGTGCTCGAGTCAGCGCGGACCGGACAGAGAATCACAGCGGACGGCCTCTGAAAAGGCTTCCATGACCTCCTTCGGCGAAGACCATTATTCGTATCGCGCCGGGGGCTCCTACGCACACGGAAAGTAGCGTCGAGAGCCGGGTGCCCCACACATTCGCGTTCTGTGCGAATGTGTGGGTGAGGGCCACACGAACCTGCGGCCGAACGTTGACGCTGTCGCAAAACCCGCTCATCGCAGAGTGCGCGATGAGTGAGGCACCCGGCCCGGGCCGTCGCCATCGTTTGAACTCACGAGGGTCCTCCCCTTACGAAGCCGCCGCGACCTGTCCCGTGGTCTGATCGGAGCGGAAGCGCAGCAGCGCCGCGATGTTGCCGGCGCGGTCCAGGTCGCTCGGCTCCTTGAGATAGAAGAGTTCGATATCGCGGCGAATGGCGATGGGGATGATGGCGTCGCAGACGTCAGTGAGTTGGCGAGTAGCGCGTCCGCAGGCCACGCACGAGGCGATCAGATGGGCATCGATATGTCCGCAGTGCGTGCACTCGACCGCCGGAGCAGAATAGTTTTCGGTGAGGAAGATGCTCTGCACTCCCCCGGTCTCAAGCGCCTGGAGTACGCGGCGTAGGCCGGTGACACCGCGCCCGTTCGACTTGGCGAAGTCCACCGCTTCGATGGCTTTGGTGGAGGCGCGTTCCGTGATCCATCGCTTGAGCACGACGGCGGCGTGATCGCGAATCTCTTCATTCGAGACGCTGGCTACATCGGCTGAGAAGCGGCCAATCAAGCGCTGTTTGACGTAAGGATGAAGGTTCGATTCGAACTCGGACCAGTTGGCATCCTGGCATCCGACAATGAGCCGCTCCCAGATGCCTTTCTCGAAGTCGGTGCGCAGCCGTTCTGCAACTCCCTTGAAATGCTGCAGCGCTTCCTCGGACACGCGTCGCTCGGCATGTCCGGCTTCGTAGCCGTTGAAGCCGTAGCTCGATCCGTTGCGCGAGAGCATGTGGACAATGGCTCCGCGTTCGCGCAGGTCGTCGAGCCGCAGGTCGAAGATACGGGCACGCTGGCGGTCGACCACGGCGACGCAGAGCGCGGGCTGCGCTCCCAGCAAGGCGGCCAGCGGTTTCAACTGAAAACGCGGCTGAAGATAAATGTGCGTGCCTCCCAGCTGCGGAGGCAGTTCGTACTCCTTCCAGAAATTCTGCGCGGAGCAGGCGAAGACGGCCTTTCCCCGGGCGTTGCCGCGCAGGTTCGTGGCCAGATCGAGGACGCGATCGAGGTCGGCGTGAAGCGCTCCGTTCTTGGCGCTGGCAGCGGCGCTCTTCAGGGCCTGTTTCACAATATCTTTGGCGACGATCGCCTCGCGGCGATGAGAACGATCCTGCGGAGGATCGGGCTGAAAGTAAAAACTCAAGGCGCACGCCCCCTTGGTTTCGTCCGCCTGAAAAGCTGCCAATTCACGGATTTCGTCCCGGGTCATCATCATCGACTCTCCTTAAACCCAATGAGATGCGGTGCGGAGATGCTTAGGTTCGAGTTTTCGCTAAAAGTATCTGGGGAAATTCGCCCGCCAGGGAGGGCGCGTTGCGAACGCAGTCGCGCGCCCGCTGCACGGACTCACGCACGGCCTCCACATGCCGGCCAGTGATGCCGGCAATTTCGCTGAGGGAAAAGCCTTCGATTCCGTAAAGCAGAAAAGCTTCACGGTCGGCGCGGTCGGCGCCGCGGAGTGCCGCTTGCACCAAGGCGATCACCTCGTCGGAGTAGGCAGACTGTTCCGGAGTGGACACGCGGCGGTCGGGGATGGCGCTTTCGCGGGTCCAACCCTCATCGGGCTGATGAAATTGCAGTGCGGCTTCATCGGAGGCCTGCACATTTTGCTGGCGACGGCTGTCTTCGAGATGCAGATGCTCCGGAGATTCGAGTTCATGAAGGCGCGCAGTCATCTCGTTCATGGCCTGCAGGGCGAGGCGGTAAAGCCAGGGCTCGAGCGACAGTTTCTCGGGACGGTCGTGGTCGCCGAGCGCGCGGGCGATGACTTCGTTCACGACCTCGGAGGTGGTGAAGCCGTCGTCAGGGATCTCCTCGTCGGCGCGCCGGAAGTAAAGTTCGCGGTCCACGAAACGTTCGAGGCGGGCAAGATTGGCATTCACGTAGGAGCCAATGTCGTCGGCGGAAATGGTCGGCAACGGCACGGCTGCCAGCGTCTGCTCGAAGGGAATGCCGGGTTCGGGAGATTCCTGGGGACCTCCCCGCCAGCGACGCCATTTGTGGCTGGCGCGGAGCAGTTCCTTGTGCCGGCCGATCTGCTGGATGATTTCGTCAAAGGCAGCCTTGATGGCCGCAGTGGTGCTGGACGCTTTCTCCTGGGCGGTCAGTTGGCCCGAGGGCAAGCGCAGGTTCAAGGAAACGAGGGTTCCTTCGCGCGCCGGGTTTTGATCGATAACGGCCTTCAGATGAACCAGTTCGGGCCGGAAGACATGCAGGCGCCTCTCGATTTTCTCGATCTGGCGGCTGATCTCTTTTTCGATGTCGGGAGTTTTGTGGACCTTGTAACTGACGTGAACGTTCATTGTCGAGCCTCGAACCCGGGAAAAAGAGCCCCGTGAAGCTGCGGTCCTAATACAAAGAATTGTACACCCGGTAGGAAGGGTGAAGGCGACGAGCGGCAGTGGCCCGTCCTTTCTTTCCAAACCATAGGCTGCGAGCTACGGGCCGCGAGCTACACACAGACGGTTTGCCCGAAGCTCGTAGCTCGCGGCCGCTATTTCGCGTACTCGGAATCCTTCGTCAACTCCTTTGGCATGGCGACCGGGAACGGCGGGAATTCATTAGAGATGCCTCGGAATAACGGAACGGTAGCCTCGGAGCGCCTGGTGCCGTCGTGCACGGCGATCTTATGGAGATGCTGTTTCGAATAGCCCTCCCACAGCGAGACGCCGGAGTAGGCGCCATCCTTGCGCAGAATGTAGTAGGTCATGTCGATGAAGTTGAGCTTGGTCATGTCGTTGTTATAGTTGCGGGCGATGCGCTTCAGGGCGTCCATGCCGGCTTCGAGCGGCGACATGCCGCGCCGCATGTTCTCGATGATGGTGTGAGCTCCGGCGACCTTGATGTTCTCTTCCCCGCTGCCGGTCGCGCCTGCGGAACCCACGTCCTGATCGGTGTAGCAGCCGGCGCCGATGATCGGCGAATCGCCCAAGCGTCCGGGGAGTTTGTAGGCAAGGCCGCTGGTGGTGGTGCAACCGGAGATTTCGCCCTTGTCGTTGAGCGCGGAGCAGTGGATAGTGCCGGACGGCGGAAACAGGACGCGTCGGACGGCGGCCATGCGGAATTCCGGTTCAATGCCGAGCTGGCCGGCGCGCTCTTCGAGGCGCTGGATGCGTTGTTGCCAGAGTTCGGATTGAGGTGACGTTGTTGGTGATGGGGGCTTCCATTGTGGGTCAGCCAGTCCCGGTCCCCACCAGTCGTCAGTCGAGTGATACTCCTTCCAGAGCAGCCAGATCTTGCGCGAGCGTTCGGTGAGCAGATTTTCACGCGGGAACCCCACGGCAACGGCAAATCGTTCCGCGCCTTCGCCGACCAGCATGACGTGGCCGGTGTGCTCCATCACAGCTTTAGAAACGAGCGAAACGTTCTTGATGTTACGGACGCCGCCCACCGATCCGGCGCGTCGCGTGGGCCCGTGCATGCAGCAGGCGTCAAGTTCCACCACTCCTTCTTCGTTGGGAAGGCCGCCGAGTCCGACGGTATCGTCGTTGGGATCGTCTTCGGGTCCCTTTACAACGCGCAGAGCAGCGTCGAGCGTGTCGCCGCCGCTTTTCAGGAAAGCGAAAGCGTCGTCAAGGTAATTGACGCCGTTGTTGGCGCTGATGATGATCGGGCGCTTGGCGGGGCCAAAGGGATTGTCGGAAGCTGGATTCGCGGAAGCGTGCGCGCCGCCAGGCGGTTTATCTTGCGCGTTGAGGCCCTGCGCATTCAAACCGGTGGCCAGCGATGCAGCAATTGCAGAACCTAGAAATCCACGACGATTTATGGACATGAATTCTCCGAACTCAGGAAACGGCGAGAAGGATAACACGAAGGAGATCTCATCTGGCGCGGGGGGCCGGATTCGAGGTGGGTCGGTTTCCGCGTTCGCTGACGACTTGCCAGTGAACGGACGATTCTGGAGCTGTAAGCGCTATGGGGATATGCGTCAACCATGCCTGGCCTGTGTGCGAGTTTATGCACATGGGCAAAGCCTGTCTGCGGTCATTTTTCTTCGCCGCCCCCGTCAAACAGTCGTACAATCGGGCCGTACATTCTCTCGCCTCTCCGAAGAGCAGTTCCCGTCAGTTGCGACGCATCACCCCCTGAGGCGAACCCTCGAATTGTCAGACTGGGCAAAGGCCCAAAAAAGGAAATTCCGGATGACGAGGAGGCCCGGGAATCGACACACTTGCGCACGGCGGCAATTACAGGCGGGGATCGCTTTTGCGCTTTCTGTGACCCTGCTTGGATGCATTGGCGCCACGCCCTTGCACAAGCACACGCGCACGCCCGAAGGCACCGAGATAAAGGACATTGATTTATCGTTCCTCCATCCTGGCCAGACCACGCGCGCCGAAGTGAAAGAAAAGCTCAAGCTGATTGATACCGGTTATCAGGGCGACCACTTCTTCCTCGGCCGCTGGTCGTCCTCGACCTGGGCTGCATGGGCGGTCTATCCGGATCCCCGGTTCCCCAGTACCGGGGGAAGGGTATGGAAGAGCGGCAACCTGCTGGTGGAATTTGATGATGCGGGAGTGGTGAAGGGATTCGAGCCTTTCAACGACGCAAAAGCGCCTCGCTATCTTGCGCCTGTGGCGGCGGATACGCCTCTGCAACTCGCGTCCCCGCTGGAGTTGCCGGTGAAGTACTACTTATTGGCAGGCGGGCAATTCGTGGACGCCAAAATCGTGCTGTCGAAGGGCACCTTTGATTTTGAGGAACTGGGCGAACGGAAAAAGAAGCAAAAATTTTCGTTGCCGGCGGGCGAGGTCCTGCGCGTGGAGACTCCCGTCATAATTCGCTTTCCTGATCCCACCTACATCATTCAGAGGCTTCATTGTGCGAGAGATCTCAGAAAGATTGGAGGCCCCAGAGGCAGGGACATTAACCTCAAAGTCACGATACCGCAAGTGGTGACACTGATGAGCTACGTCGCCCAGGCCGCGAAATCTCCGGCCAGCGCGCCCAAAGCCGCCCGCAAGTGAGCGCACAACAAACGCTCGGGTCTGGGGCGAGCACTGAGACCCCGATAGCGCTCACGATCCGGACTGGCTGACTTCGGATTCCCTTCCCGATCGCGGGCAATCCGGAAATTGACTCATTGCCCGCATTCAGATCCCAACCACCTGCAGTAACCGGGAGACTCCTTCGCGAAAGTTAGCTGGCTCGGTGATCAGACTCAGCACCAGATGGCCCTCACCCGCGAAATCGTAGAAGTGTCCCGGATGCACGATGGCACCCCTCTTGCGCAGGAGATCAATGGCCAGATCTTCGTCAGTTCCAAGAGCGGGGATCCGAAGCACGACGTACCATCCACCTTCGACTTGCAATCTTGTGCATGACGGATGACTCGCGAGTTGACCATCGAGTTCCGCGAGATTCACGCGCAGACGATCAAGAAGGATGGGCTGAGTCTGTTTGCGCTGTTCGAGCAGCACCGGAGCGGCTAGCTGGACGGGCGCGTTCATCGAGAGATAGGTATCGGCAATGATTTCGAGGCGAGCTCCGGCTTCGGCAACCATTTCTGTCGGGCCGCTGGTGGCCACCCAGGCAAGCTTCATCTGCGGGAGCGCGGAAATCTTCGAAACTCCGCTGAGGGTGAAGGTGAGGGCGTCGGCGTTGCTGACAAAACTGGGACGCGCTACGCCATCGTGCGCGTAGTCGAGAAAAACTTCGTCCACGATCATCGCCAGACCGCAGTCGCGGCAGAAATCGTTGAGCGCTGAGGCTTCCGCAGCCGAGACGTAAGACCCGGTCGGGTTGTTGGGATGGACGACAATCACGGCGCGCGACTGGGCAGTGGCTGCCTTGTAGAGCGAATCGAAATCGATTTGCCATCCGTGATCGTAGAGCAGCGGATACGGAACCAGCTTGACGTCGGCCAGATCGGCGAGAAACTCGAACAGCGGGTAACTTGGTTTGGGGACGAGAATCTCGTCGCCGGGATTGCAAAGCAGACGGAAGACATACGAGTAAGCTTCGCTGGTGCTGGTGGTCAGGATCAGGCGCTCGAGACTAAGATCGAAAACTTCGTGCAACTCGCGATAATAGCGGCACACGGCCTGGCGCGCTTTGAGCAGACCGCGGGGCTGGGGATCGTAATGCATCGCTTCAGGATTCGCCAGCGCGGCGAGCACGACATCAGCATCGGGGCGGACGCCGGCTTCGGTCGGGTTCGAGACCGTGAGATCGAGAATTTTCTGCCCCGAAGCGCGCGCTTCCGCGATCGCACGAGAGAGAGCGTTCGGACTGAGCTGCCAGTTTGTGCGGTGGGAGAACATACATTCCGATGACTAGATGCGAGCTTGCCAGTGGAGCGCCGGGCGAGACGCCCGTCCCCACACGAACTAAGGAGATCCCTACTTCAAGAAAAATCCCAACTGTTCGGGAGGAGGCAGAGTCTTGGCGCTCCAATACTGACGTTGGGCTGCTTGGACGACGACAATCTTCGCCTGCACCTCCTGCGCCAGATTGTCATAGCGAACCAGAACGTTGTCCAGCCAGTAGGGACGGTTCTCGCGCACCCAGGCTTCCGCATAAGGCTTGCGCAGGTTCGTGATCGCGTCGCGCAGGCTCTGCAGCCGCCCGTTGATGTCGACGATTTCGTCCAGGTCGTTTTGCACGCGCGTCGCGTCCGCCTGATTCTGATAAGCGTCCCAGTAGTAACGGCTGATCTCCGACGTGAACTGAATCTTCAAGCCAAGCGTGTCGAGATGCCAGGCGGCGAAGAGCATGTCGTCGATTGTCTCAGCGTGAAGGTGCGCCTTGGCTCGATTACGCATGAGCGATTCGGCGGCATGTTCGGCGCTGATGCGCAAGTCGTGGGTGGCAGGCAGCGCCTTGGCGACCAGGTTGGCGCCCGCTTCGCTGAAGGGATCAGACCAGAAAAGATCGTGGCTCGCGTCATTCAGTTTCACTCCGGCGAGGAGAGTATTGGGGCGATCGAGATTTTCGATCACATCGGCAAAAGTCCTGTCGTCATTCCGGTAGAAGGCCCAGTCATAGCTGCTCTTGAAATCATCGATATTGGATTCGCCGGGCTGCCAACTGGCGGCGGCTCCGAAGACCAAGGCTGGCCATGCCATATCGATTAGCGATTCACCGTCGTCGTTCCAGGTGGTATTGAGAGCGCCCAGGGCCTGATGCTTCTGGCCGTCGCGAACGAAATTCCGTATGTTCACAAACGCGCTGTCGAAGTCAGGCCAGATGGCGCGCCAGGTGCCTGCTCCGGGCGCGACGACCACGCGCAGGCCGGCGTTGGTGTATGGGGTAATAATGCTCTCGTAACTGGGCTTCGGATCGTAATCCCAGGGAACAGCGATCATGTCTTTGGGAAGAATGGTCAGCAGTTCGGGATACTTGACCGCGATATCTCCCCAGAACATGAGTTGCTTGTGATAAGGCTGCATGATCTCGAAAACTTTCTGCAGGTGTTCGAGATAGACGCGGCCGAGACCCTGCTGGGCCGCCAGAGCCTTCGTCTGTCCGAGCCCAAGTTCGAAAGTTTCGTCGGCCCCAATGTGGAAGAACGGGCCAGGAAACAAGGGAGCGACCTCGCCGTAGACCTGCCGAATGAAATCGTAGCTTTTGGGATTGGCAGGAGTGAGCACGTGACCGTGGGGCGTCTCGGCGAGATCGGAGTAGATTTCGTACTTCAGAAACTGATGAATATGTCCGAAGGCCTGCTGCTCGGGCAGGAGGGTGATGTAGTACTTGCCGGCGTAGTCGACCAACTCTTTGATCTCGGCGGGAGTTAGCGCCGCCGCTTCTCTGGGCGCAGCTTCTTTCGTCGCCGCTTCCTTCGGCGAGACCAGCGGCTGCGTCTGGAAATCGAAAACGTTCTCCATGTTGAAGCCGAGGAGGTTGATCTTGTACTCAGCCAGCGTGCGAATCTGCATCTTCAAGTAATCGAGCGAAATGATGGGACCGCGACTGATGTCGTCTTGCGCACCCCGCCATTCCATGCTGGGCCAGTCGCGAATGACCGAAGCCGGCACTGCGAGCGTCGTCCCTCTGGCGCCATCCGACTGCAGCAACTGGCGCAGGGTCTGCACGCCATAGAACACGCCTTGTCCCGTGCGGCCGGCGACCAGCACGCCAGACTCGGTCACGCGGATCACATAGCCTTGTTTATCAAGATCGTGATTCCCAAGATCGTCGTCGACTTTCACTCCTTGGGATTCGAGATAGGAGCGCAAACCGCGGTCGGTCAGGCGTCCGAGTGAAATGTGCCCCGCAGTTTTCGGAGCTGCAGTCACGAGTTCAATGGACAGCTTCACGCCGGTGCGGTCATGAATTTCCTTTTGCAGAGTTTCGGCCGCAGTCCGGTCTTCGGCATTGCCGATAAGGATGGTGGTCGTGGGCTTGATCACCATCCTGCCCTCGGCGATGCGAACCTCCTTCGGCGCCGGCAGAACTTTGAGCGCGCGGACGGCTTCGTTGACCTGGGCGTGGGAAGCGAGCGGCAGACAGACGAGGCAGGCGAAAATCCATTTAATAATCTTCATGATGTGGGTGAATGGCGAGAGTAGCAGGTGAGATCGGGCGGCGACAAGTTCTCCACGACCGTTTCCCAAAGACCGGCAGGCCGTCCACGTCTCCCTGGTTTTCTGTTACTTCTTCAGCGGTTTGATGGCAACTTCTTTGAAGAACACAATGTCATCGTCGCTGTGGTTCTGCACTCCTATGTAGCCGAGGTTGGGACGCGGGCCGCGCTGCGGCTCGAAATCGAACTTGCGTTCCGGCACAGGATCTCCATCTTTGTAGTCTGTAACCTTCACACCGTTGAGCACCACAATCGTCCGCGGCCCATCCAGTGTAATGTCCATCGTGTTCCATTCCGGCCCCGGCTTCCATGCCTTGGCTAACGGCTTCGTCAGTGAGTAGAGCATTCCCGTCTGATGGTATTCATCCTCGTTCGAGGTTTCGGGATGGTTATCGATCTGCACCTCGAAGCCGTAATGCACCGGCATCCACTCCTCACGCGGCTCGAGGGGAATGCGTATGAACACACCGGAATTGTCATTCTCGTCGCGCATCTTGTAGACGATGTGAATCACACAGTCCCCGATCTTGCCGCCCGTCCAATAGAGCAAGCCCATGCCGCCATGGGTGCGGATGAGGCCATCTTCCACCGTGTCCCCTCCCGGCCCCACGTGCTTCCAGCCGGTCAGGTCCTTGCCGTTGAACAGTTGCTGCCACCGATTGGGATCGCCCTGGCACGCATTGTGATCTTCTCCGGCTGCAAAAGAGGGAGTAGCCAAGCTAGCGAGCAGAAACATCCCAATCATCGTGCGTTTCAGCATAAGAATCTCCCAAAAAACATTTCGCGGGTGCGTCGAGACAAACCAATCTACTCGCGTTGGGTCCGCGAAGCATCTACTTTTTTTGCAAACGCTTCCTTGTTGACCACATACGGCATCCTGGTAATGTCGCCGCCGTAGTTCCCTTCCAACACGTCGATCAGTCCCTGCACGCAACGCCCGGCCATTCCTTTGTCGGGATCGGATGACAAGCGCGTGATGCGCGCGGCGCTGGCGAAGTGCGGAAGTAAGCGGCAGCGGTCCGCGATAGCGGGATCGCGCAGCGGCGAATCGGCGGGCAGCGGCTCTTCCTCGTAAACATCGAGAGCGGCGCCGGCGATCCAGTTCTCGCGCAATGCGCGTGCCAGCGCTGTCTCGTCCACCACCGGACCGCGCGATGTGTTGACGATCATGGCGGTGGGCTTCATCATGCGCAGCGTGGTTTCGTTGATCAGGTGATAAGTCGGCGTAGCGCTCTCGCCCTCGCGCAGCAGCGGAACGTGCAGGCTGATGAAGTCCGCACCACTTAACGCTTCGTGCAACGTTGTGTAACGGATGGTGGCACGCTCGCGGCTCATACCGCGCTGGAAGCGCAGGTCTTTCACCTCTTGAATGGCCTTGATGTAGTCGTGGTTCTCATAGGCCGGATCAAAGCACAGGATGTTCATGTCGAAGCCCGCGCACTTCTTGATGAAGGCGAGGCCGATGCGTCCGGTGCCGATGACGGCAACCGTCTTTCCAGTAACTTCGTCGCCCAGAAATGGGAGATAAGGATGCCAGTAACTCCAGCGATTCTCGCGCAGCACATATTCGGCGGACCAGAGTTTGCGGGCCAGCGCGCCCATCAGGAAGAAGGCAAACTCCGCCGTCGCTTCGGTCAGAACGTCGGCGGTATTGGTGAACGGAATTTTGTACCGGTTGGCATCCGCGCGATTGATGTTGTCGAATCCGACGGCATACTGCGCGATCACTTTGAGCGTGCCTTCTCCGGCGGCAAAAACTTCGGCGTCGATCTCATCGCGGAGCGTGGTGATCAGGCCATCTACACGCGACTTCACCTTTTCGACGATCAAGCCCTTCGGCGGAGCTTCGGGCTGGGGATAGACTTCCAGGTCGTATCCCTTGTGGCGAAGAAGGTTGAGAGCATCTCCAATGTCGCAGGTGGCAAAAACGCGGATTCTCTGGCTCATGGGGTTCGAACAGTGTAGCGCAGCATCGGGCCATCGGGTCATCGGGTGATCGGGCCATCTGAAGTCAAAAGCCTTTGACCTTTAGATGACCCGATGGCCCGATCACCCGATGCCTCTACGGTTCGCTTCTTTCTGGCCTTGGAGATGCCGACGCTGCCTGGGCATGATGACGGACATCGGCTCCCAGAACCCAGAAAATGACATCCTCGGAAATGTTGGTGGCGTGGTCCGCAACGCGTTCAAGATTGCGAGCGACCAGGAGCGCATCTAGCGCCTGCTGAGTTATTTGCGGCTCTTCGTTCATCTTTCGCACGAGCACAATAAACGACTCATCGCGCATCCGGTCGACCACGTGATCCATTTCCAGCACCGCCTGCGCAAGTTCGGCTTTGCCTTCCACGAACGACTCCAGGGCGCGCCGCACCATGGCGCTCACGGCCGTGGCCATACGCGGGATATCGACGGGCAACTCGGCGGCCGGCAATTCAATCATGTCCATGACGCGCTCGGCGATGTTTACAGCCTGATCGCCGACGCGCTCGAGGTCGGCGTTGATCTTGGTTACTGCGAGAATGAAGCGCAGGTCGACCGCCGCCGGTTGCTGCGTGGCGAGGATGTCGAAGGCCATTTCATCGATCTCGCGCTCGGCCGCGTTGATCAGGCTCTCGTTTTCGAGGACCAACTGGCAGCGAGTGAGATCGCGTTCCGTGTATGCCTGGCAAGCGCGATCCACCGCCAGTTCCGCGAGACCGCCCATGCGGAGCAGTTTCTCCCGTAGGTCCTCCATCTGCTGCTGAAAGCGCGTGCGCATTATCCGAACCTCTTTATCCGAATCTACCGGTGACGTAGTCTTCCGTCCGTTTGTCGGAAGGATTGGTGAATATCTTTTCCGTCTTGTCGAACTCGATCATCTTGCCTAGAAGGAAGAATCCGGTGAACTCCGCCACGCGGGCAGCCTGCTGCATATTATGCGTCACAATCACGATCGTGTATTGCTCTTTCAATTGAAAAATCAGTTCTTCGATCTTGCCGGTAGAGATCGGGTCGAGCGCCGAGCAGGGTTCGTCCATGAGCAGAACCTCGGGCTGGACGGCGAGCGCGCGGGCGATGCACAGCCGCTGCTGCTGGCCGCCAGAAAGGCTGGCGCCAGATTTCTTGTGCAGAGAGTCTTTTACCTCGTCCCAGAGCGCGGCGGCTTGCAGAGACTTATGCACGACCTCGTCCAGTTGTTTGCGGTTCCGAAAGCCGTTCAGCTTGAGCCCGGCCGCCACATTGTCGTAGATCGACATGGTCGGAAACGGATTCGCCTTTTGAAACACCATGCCCACGCGGCGGCGCAGTTGGGTGGCCGAGGTTCCGTTATAAACGCTGAGGTCGCCGATGAGTACTTTTCCTTCCACCCGCGCCTCGGGAATCGTCTCGTGCATGCGATTCAGACACCGAATGAACGTGGATTTCCCGCAGCCCGAGGGACCGATGAGCGCGGTCGCGTGGTTGGCCTGCACGGTGATGTTGATGTCGAACAACGCCTGTGTCTTGGCGTAAAACGCATTCAGGTGCTCGACTGTAATTCCGACGCCCATGACTAGTTCAGCTCCTGCCCCGTTAAGCTCCTGCCAAAGTACCGTGCCGCACCGCGATGCGAACCGCGGCGACCGCGCTGACAATGAGGACAATCAAGACCAGCGCTCCCGCCCATGCCTGCTTGTGCCATTCATCGAAGGGCGAGATGGCATAAGTGAAAATCTGCAGCGACAAGGCTGCGGTCGGCTGATCCGTCCTCCAATTCCAGTACTGATTTCCAAATGCGGTAAAAAGCAGCGGCGCGGTTTCTCCGGCCACGCGGGCGAAGGCCAGCATCACGCCGGTGATGACCCCGGAGGTGGCCGTTCGCAGCGTAATCGAAAGCGTCGTGCGCCAGCGCGAAACACCCAGGCCGTAAGCGGCTTCGCGGATGGCCTGCGGCACCAGCAGCAGCATCTGCTCGGTAGTGCGCGCGATGGTCGGAACCATCATGATGGCGAGCGCAACGCCACCGGCCAGCGCAGAGAAATGTTTCTGCCGCATCACCACGATCCCATAGGCCACGATGCCGATCACAATAGAAGGCACGCCGTTCAGCACATCGGAGACAAAGCGCACCATATCGCCATAACGATTTCGTCCGTACTCAGAAAGGAAAATGCCCGCGCCGATTCCCAGCGGCACGCCGAGCAGACTGGCAATGCCGAGAATGACCATCGAGCCCACAATGGCGTTCGCCATGCCGCCGCCGGACTCCCCCACCGGCTTCGGAGTCTGGGTAAGGAAAGCAATATTGATCGAGCCGACGCCTTTATAAACCAGGTAGGCAAAGATGGCGAAGAGCGGCAAAAGCACCAGGGCGACGGTGAGCACCGCGACGCCGGTCATCAAGTGATCCGTCACGCGCCGCCGCAAGCTGATGGGCGGAATGCTAACTTGCGGCATCAGGGCCGTTGCCGAATTTGAGTTCGTGTCGGGCAATTTCGTCTCAGGCAATGCTTCTCGACGGCTGGCCGCGAGTAACGCTCCACACCATGAGCCGTGCCAGCGCGTTGACCACAATGGTGACAAAGAACAGCGCCAAGCCAATTTCGATCAGCGCCGAAAGATACAGATCGCCGGTGGCCTCGGTGAATTCGTTGGCCAGCACGCTGGCCATGGTGTATCCGGGAGCAAACAGCGACTTGGCAATTTCCGGACGGTTGCCGATGACCATAGTGACCGCCATAGTCTCGCCTAGCGCGCGGCCCAGGCCCAGAATAATGGCGCCCACGATTCCAGCCCGCGCATTGCGCAGCACACCCATGCGGATCATTTCCCAGCGCGTCGCACCGAGCGCCAGCACCGCTTCACGCTGGTGCTGCGGGACCACGGTGAGCACCTCGCGCGTAATGGAGGAGATGATGGGAATAATCATAATCGCCAGAATCACGCCCGCAGCCAGCATCCCGATGCCATAAGGCGGTCCGCTGAACAGCGTCGTCCAGCCGAGCGTCCTGGCAAGAAATGGCTGAATATATTCGCGAAGTATCGGCACCAGAACGAAGATGGCCCAAAGTCCGTAGACCACGCTGGGGATGGCGGCCAGGAGTTCGGTGGTAAAGGAAAGAATCGCACGCAGGCCGACCGGGCACATCTCGGTAATGAACACGGCCACGCCGAGAGAAAGCGGCACAGCGATGACCAGCGCCAACAGCGAGGAGACGACCGTGCCGTAGATGAAGGGCAGCGCGCCGTACGAATCCTCCACCGGATTCCAGTCCGATTGCCAAAAGAACTTCCAGCCAAAAGCGTGCCACGAGAGCTCGGAGCCGACCACCAGTTGATAAACGATCAAGCCGAGCAGCGCGACCACCGCCAAACCGCAAAGGCGCATCGTCCAGCCAAAAAGAACGTCGGGGATTTCGCTGACCTTCCCCTGTAACAGCGGCGTGGTTCGGGCTTCGATTTTCAGGGCAGCCTTCGCTCCCGGCTCCGGTTCGGGAGCGTTGAAGCGCGGCCGGGGCAGGGCTTGATTGGACATTCCGTCCTGAGGCTAGCAGAGGCTTGTTACAAATCGGTTAATTTGGCCCTCTTTTGATTTTGTGGAGAGGGGGATGGCCCGCCCAGCCTGTCATCCTGAGCGTAGCAGGACGATTCGCGAAGCGGATCGTTCTGCGGAGTCGAAGGACCCCTACACTTCCTGCGCTATCCGACCGCGTCAGGGAGTTCTGACCACAAATGGCGCGGAGTGCGACGCCTCTCTCTGCGAGCAGCGGGGACTGGCCCGCCGCTAAAATTTCTCAAATTTCTTCCGGGATCGGGAAAGTCAAAGTCCCCGCCCCGTCGCGGAAAACGCGACAGGAGCGGGGCACCCGCGACGGTTAGAAATGGTGGAAAGGATGGGCCAGCCCCCCGTCAGTGAGAATGATTTAGCGCGTGACCACCGCCTTTTCCTCGTTACGCGTGGTGTGGACATCGGGATTAGCGAAGGGTGATCCGGGAACTGAGATCAAGTCGCCGGTACCTTGATTGATCGACAATCCAAGCACGGCGGTCGTTCCTGCAACACCGCATTCCGTGGTGGCGCCAAGGCTATAGAGGAAGGTTCCAGAGGGATCTACATTCACCGTTACGGACGAGGTAAATCCGGCCTGCCAGCATGGGACTGTATCATCGCCGGCATAAGCGGGCACTCCGGTGGCGGGATTGATCGTGAAGATCGAAAGGGCTTCTAGCTCCTCATTGGCGACATAAATGAACTTGCCGCTTGGATCGATACTTTCGGTATCGGCGCTGTTGCAGCCGTAGCCCAAGGGGTTACAGAAACGCGCCTCTGGATAGGGGGACCCGGGCAGGCTGGACAATGCGCCCGTGCTCGGATCGATGCTGAACCCCGCGATCGCATCCTCGACTGGCAACACGGCATAGAGGTACTTCCCCGTGGGACCAACTGCGACATCCGAGGTCTGAGTCGAACAAGACTCAGTGCAACCAGGATAGTTGGGGATGATAAATGGACTACCGGCCACAGGCGTAATTGCCCCGGAGATTGGATCGATGATAAAGGCAGCGACGGCTCCGGTATTGCCCGGCACCGAAGCAGAGGCAAATAAGTACTTCCCCTTTGGGTCCATGGCAAGGGCGGCTAATCCGGGTGAACCCTCGCCGCTAAATGGAGAGCCGGGTACCACTTGGAGTGAACCATTGCTTTGCACATGGAATGCATTCACGTCATACGTGCCGCCGGAGTGGTAACTGGTGACGTAAATAAAGTGTCCGGAAGGATGCACGACGATGCGCTCGCCGACTCCAGCGATTGCAAAAGGCGATCCCGGAACCGAAGCGAGACTTCCGTCATTGCGATTGATGAAGTACGCATTCATGTCATGCGAACCTTGGTTGGCCACATAAAGGCGATAGCCGCCCGGATCGGAGGCGATGTCCACCGGACCCCAATGCGCCCATGTCGAGGATTGGCTGGTCGGACTGATCGATCCGGTCAGAGGGTTGACGACATATTCCGCGATCCTGCCTGCCACAAATTCTGTTGCATAAAGAAATTTCGGCGGCGCAAGATTGATTTTGGACACGGTGATGTTCACGGTGGTCTTGCCGACTCCGCCGCAGTTGTCCCATGCCTGCACGACAGTTTGATAAGAACCGGTGGGAAGATTGATGTTGGTGTTGAGAGTATTCGAATCGATGGTGTATGCACCCACGCCGGGAGCAGTGTAGATCCGCATCGCGGCAATTCCGGTGGAACATCCTGGACTGGCGGCTGAAGCGACGTAGCTCACGGGCGATCCGACACTGCCATTGGCGGGCGATTGGATGGTAACGACGGGCGTGGTCGCGGAGGCCAACAGTGCTGCGCCCATAAGAAAAGCTACAAGACTAACTTTTGCGGGGAACATCTGAAAACCTCTTCTCGAAGTGCGCGAAACCCCAAGGTATCCGGCTTGAAGAAGGAAGTCTGAGCAATAACGCTCGCTCCTTCGTGGTTAGAGTGCTTGCTCCAACGACTCCCCGGGGCTCGAATAGAGTTGGCGGTTGACCTTCACGCCGACAGTCATTGGGGGCCGGCCCCACTCATCGCGTTCTCTGCGATAAGTGGGATGCCGCGAGCGTGTCCCTTTTTTCATCACAAAATAAGTGTGCGTACCATCACAGACACCCAACCCGCCGTGCGCGATAATGACAGTCGGATCGAAGAATCAAGAAGTGTGCCCGTCTCCGAAGACGGCCACAAATCCCATTGTGGGAAGCTCTTTGACAGCAAGCGCAGCAAAATCGCTCCTAAGTCATTGGTTCTCAAAGAATTTACCCGCAAGCCCTTTAAACCCAAAGATCTAGCGGAAATTTCCTCCTAACTCCATGATTCCTAATGGCAGGGGGAGGGGGGGGTACCAAAGAGTAAACAGCATGTCGCGGCGCATAGGGCAAAGCCCAGTTTCAATTTGACCCACCACCGGGAACCGCACAAGCTTGCGCGAATCACCCCGTCTGTGAGAATACTGATGGTTCACCTTCGATCGTCACTCGATGCCCACCTTTGCCGCTATTGATATCGGATCGAACTCTGTTCGCCTGAAAATTTCGCGCCTCCAGGCCGGACGCCTGAAAGAGATCCACGAAGACCGCGAAGTCACGCGCTTGGGTGAAGGCGTCTTCAGTGGCGGACTGCTTTCGCCCGAGGCCATGTCGCAAACGGTGCGGGTGTTGCGGCGCTTCCATCGCGCCACGCAGGAATGCGGCACGGATTCGGTGCGGGTAGTGGCCACGGCGGCGCTCCGTGATGCCCGCAATTCACGCACCTTCCTGGAGTGGGTGCGCTCGACCACGGGCTGGACCATCGAAATTATTTCCGGACTGGAAGAAGCCCGCCTCATTCACCTCGGCGTGGTCTCCACGGGCCGCATAGCCGCACACAGCGTTTTGCTGGTGGACCTGGGCGGCGGCAGTTGCGAACTCACACTTTCGCGCGACGGACAACTCCGGGATACGATCAGCCTGCCGCTCGGCGCGGTGCGGCTCACCGGCGAATTTCTCCACCACGATCCACCGCGCAAGAACGAACTGAAGCGGCTCCAGGAATTTGTGGCGCGCGAGATCGCGCGCATTCAAGATCGAATCCGATCCGCGCGCGCGGGCGCCGTGATCGCCACCTCCGGCACAGCCGCCGCGCTGGCGGCCGTCGCCAGCCGTATGGCGCGCCTGCAGAAGCGCCGGCCGTCCGCTAACGCGACCCGCGAGATGATTCGCCGGATCGCTAAACAGATCACGAGCCTGCCCTTGGAGCAGCGGCGGAAGGTTCCCGGCATCGGTCCGCGCCGCGCCGAGATTATTTCCGCCGGCGCGGTGGTCTTTGCGGAATTGCTGGAGCGCTGCCACCTCGAGGGTTTTCGCTACTCGGAGCTGGGGCTGCGCGATGGCATCCTGGCCCAGATGGCGGCGGAATACGATCGCAGCACCCGATCGGGGCGGGCGGTGGAATCGGAACGGTGGGAGTCGATCAAACGCGCCGTGGAACATTATCGGGTCGATCTGAATCATGCCATGCATGTGCGCGACTCGGCATTGCTTCTGTTTTCCTCGTTGACATCGGTGCACCATCTGCCGCTGGAGTATCGCGAATGGCTTTCGGCCGCGGCCATGCTGTTCGAGGTGGGCGACTACGTGAACCGCAACGGACACCATCGCCACACTTACTACATCATCGCCAACTCGGAAATTCTGGGATACACGCCACAACAGCGCCGGATCATCGGCTCGATCGCGCGCTACCTGGGCAAGTCGCGGCCCACGCCGGGCGACGGCCCGATGAATTCTCTGAATCCCGAAGAGCAGGAGAATGTAACCAAGGCGTCGATGTTGCTGCGCATCGCCCGAGCGTTAAATATGGGGAGAAGCCAATCCGTGGGTAAGGTTGCCGTCTCCGCGCGCAGCGGCAAGGTCTCCATGAAACTGACGCCGCGCGGAAAGGCAAGCGTCGACCTCGAAGTATGGTCGATTGAGAAGGACCGATCCTACTTCCGCGAAGTCTTCGGGCGCGAACTCTCGGTGGCCGCGGCGTAAAGCGCGCGCAGGATGCGGGGGGTGATGCACCAGCTCAGCGACCCGGAATTGCGCCGCATCTCGACCTTGGCGACGGCGCCTTTCTTAAGCTCAACCACGGCTTCGCATCCACTGTCGCTGATCACACGTCCAAGAAATTCGCGCAGGTTTGGGTTGTGACCGACCAGCAGTACGGAATCCTGGCGCGCGTACTTCTCCAGCATCTTCTGAAAATCGGAGAAGCTGGCCTCCGGACGCAGCGCGTTCTCAAGCACCAGGTTGCCTTCGTGCCCCATTTCGTTGCCGACCAGCGCAGCGGTTTGCGTGGCTCGTTTCAGCGGACTGGAGACAATGATTTCCACCTGCACACCGAGCGCGGCCAGGGCGCGGCCGATGTATCCGCATTGTTCGATGCCGTCTTTGTCGAGACCGCGCTTTGCGTCCTTCTTCGCGGTGCTTAACTGTTCCCCGGCACTGGCATGGCGCAAGAAATAAACAAACATTCGGGGTGACTATTCCTTTCCGAAGACAGATCGTCCGATCGACGGTCGTCCCATTACAGCTCGCGAGGAGCGCCGCGGGACCGCAGCGGGAATCTCCTCGGGCGTCTTGGTGCCTTCCGCCAGACCGATAAGAAAATCCTGGGCGCTGAAGGCGGCCGCACCTCGAGGCGGCCGCTTGCCGCGTCCTTTCGGCGATTGCCACGGGCGCAGGTAGCGGCCGTCCTTTTGCAGGAATCTTGTCTTCACGTTGTCGGCGAGCAATGCGGCCAGAATTTCATGCACGACACGGTCGCGCAGCAGTGGGCTCTTGAGCGGGAACAGAACTTCTACGCGCTCGTGCAGATTGCGCGGCATCCAATCGGCGCTGCCGAGGTAGACTTCAGGCTCGCCGCCGTTCTCGAAGTAAAAGATGCGGCTGTGTTCCAGGAACCGCCCCACGATGCTGCGCACGCGGATGCGGTCGCTGATGCCGCGAATTCCCGGCCGCAGCGAGCAAATGCCGCGCACGAGGAGATCAATTTCCACTCCCGCTTGCGAAGCGCTGTACAGAGCCCGAACAATATCTTTGTCGAGCAGCGAGTTGACTTTGGCGATGATGCGCGCGGGACGGCCCAGCCGCGCATTCTCCGCTTCGCGCTCAATCAGGCTCATGCATCTTTCCGCCAGATCCAGAGGCGCCACCAGCAGAGGTCCGTAGTTGGGATTTTCCGCGTAGGCCGTTAGAAAACTGAAAACATCGTGTACCGCGCCGGTGATCTCCGGGTCGGCGGTGAGCAGGCTGAGGTCGGTATAGATACGGGCCGTGGTCGCGTTGTAGTTGCCGGTGCCCAGGTGCGCGTATTGGCGGGCGACACCATCGGGATCGCGCCGCACCAGTAAACAAAGCTTGCAGTGCGTCTTCAGGCCGACAAGTCCGTGGAAGACTTGCACTCCGGCATCTTCCATCTCGCGCGCCCAGCGGATGTTCGAGGCTTCATCGAAGCGCGCTTTCAGTTCCACGACGGCAGTGACTTCCTTGTGTGCCGCAGCCGCCATCAGCGACGGAACAATCAGCGAATGCTCGCTGGTGCGGTAAAGGGTTTGCTTGATGGAAAGAACGCGCTCGTCTTCGGCGGCCGATTGAATGAACGATATAACGGAATCGTAAGAATCGTAGGGATGATGCAATAGAATGTCGTGACGGCGTAATTCCTCAAACAGATCGCGGGACTTCGCGGTCAGGCGCAACTCTCGCGGCGCATAGCTGTGATATTTCAAATCGGGCCGCGTCGCTTCGTCATAGATATTGAACAGACGCGATAGATTCACCGGGCCGTTGACGGGGAAAATCTGCCAGCGGTCAAGTTCGAACACTGTGCCCAAGCGCTCGATGATCTCGGGGTCGGCCTCGGACTCGATTTCCATACGCACCGCATCGCCCTTGCGGCGGTTGTGCAACTCCTCGCGCACCGATTCCAGCAGATTGCGCGATTCTTCTTCCTGGAGGTATAGGTTGCTGTTGCGGGTGACCCGGAACGCAGCCGAAGAAACGATGTCGTAGCCCTTGTACATCCGCTCGGCATGGTGGACGACAAGGTCGGCAAGGAAGATGAAATCGATGGTTCCCTGCGATGGCAGCCGGACCAGCCGGGGCAGCGCGCGCGGAACGGTGACGACTCCGGTGTAGGTGAGCGAGGAGCGGCGGCGGCGGCGCAGCAACAGGGCTACGCACAGCGCCTTGTTGATCACGCGCGGAAAGGGATGCGCCGGATCCACTGTGACCGGGGTAAGCAGCGGATCGAGTTCCCGTTCGCAGTAGTCGTCGGCGAAGGCCAGCCCTGCCTCATCCAGTTCGTCGATTCCGAGGACGCGAATTCCCTGCTCCGCCAGTTCCGGCCGCAGGCGGTCGTTCCAGCAGGAATACTGCTCATCGACAAACTTGTGCGTAGCGTCGCTGATCAGTTCCCGCTCCTCCACCATGGTGAGCCCGTCGGGAGTGGTGGAATTATGGCCGTCTTCCAGTTGTTGCAACAGGCCGCCGACCCGGACCTCAAAAAATTCGTCCAGGTTGCTGGCGGAGATCGCCAGAAATTTCACGCGCTCAAGCAGCGGATTGCGGAGATCCCCGGCTTCTTCGAGAACGCGCCAATTAAATTTCAGCCACGATGCTTCGCGGTTCAGGAGGGGTGCGCGGTCGCTCAGAGTTCTAGGAGCCATACTTACCAGATCATGTTTGCCGAACCAATGTTGGTAGAACCAATCGTCAAGCTGGAACGTCTAGCGCAATCGGGTCGTCGGATGATCGGGTCATCGAAGACCCGCTGCGAGGCTGGGTTTCGATCACGCGATCGCCCGATCCTTCGCAACTCGCTGCTATTCTGGAGCTTTCTTATTCCGGCGAGTAATGATGAACCGCACTTCGGTCCCATTGGGCCGCCGCAAAAACAAATGCCGCTTATCGACGCGGCCCTGAACTACCGCACCGGGCTTCCAATCTTCCGGCAACATTTCATGCGCGTTCCGCGGCTCGCGCTCTGCAACCACAACGGTTCCCGCGGCGCGGACAGCAACCTCGAAGTACGGATCTTCATGATAGATGGGAGTGTCGACCACCCAGTATACAACCCGGTCTCGCGTCTTAGTCTCGGCTCGGATGATGGTCAGCGCCACGGGACCGCTCTCGACCGCAAAAGAGCGCGCTCCCAGGCCCGCGAACAATAACAGCGTAACCAAGATCCGGCAAGGCATCCGACCCAAAATAGTATACCAATCTGGCTGCGAGCTCCGGGCTGCAAGCTGTGAGCAAACCAATGTCTGGGACTGGTCGCAGATCGTGGCTCGTCGCTCGAGGTTCATAGGAAAAGGGCGCCGCTTTGCCGCCGGCGCCCTTAGGTTAAGACTTCGAATCGCACCGAGCGTGCGATCAGAAGGTGTAGATCAAGTCAAACTGCAGACGGTTGAGCCAAGGTTCCTGGGCACCCGAACCCGGCACCAACACTCCCGTCCCTGCGGTTGGCGAAACCTTCATGTTTGCCGCCAGGGATGCGTTTTCGAGGTACGGATCCAAAGTGCGGCCGTGCCACCAGGTGAACGAAGCGGTGGTGTTTGGAGCAACCCGCCACAGGCCGTAAAAGCGGTGCTGCAGTATGTTGGTAGGAGCGCGCTGATCGCTCTCTGCCCACGACGCGATGACCGCGTCCTGCTCTTCCCGCTCGAACGCGTACCCCACTTGGAAGTCGTTCTTCTTCTTCTGCTGGCCGACACTGATGTCGAACAGGTAAGCCTTCGACTGCTTGCCCAGGTGGGTGTTCGCCGCTGCCTGCGCGGCGCTTCGAGTCGCATACGTGTCAGTCACGGCGTATGTGAGCGAGGCGTTATTGGTGTAGGTGTAGTCGAACGGATGATCCGAAGCGTTCAGGTTGTTCTCGTATTCGAGCAGTAAGTTAATCGGCAAGCGCGGCAGCCCAGTCTTGAACTGATTGTTCAGGATCAGATCCGCGTAGAGGAAGTTCGACAGGAAGTGAAGGTTGCCCTTACCGTCGGTGTAGGTCGAGTTCGTCATGCCGTTAGGAGAAAAGACGCAGGGCGCAACGCTAACCAGAGGGGTGGCGGTGACTCCCGCTGCGGTAACGTTCTGGGCGCTCTTCGGCGTGGAACAGCCCGGGCCTTCAGCGGGTAACTGGAACGTGATCGTGTTCGGCACCGTCACCACCGGGGTCACACCAGGGGGGGTAACAGTGATGTTGTAAATGCCGCCGCCGGTGGTCGCACCCGTCTGATAGGCACTGGCATTCAGCAGAGCGTCGTTATAGCGCCAATTCAGGAGCGTAAACGACGGCGTCAAAGTCCAGAACTTCAGGGGCTGCAAACGTCCGCCGACCTGGCCGCCAATGGCATACGAATCACGCCCGGCGAACAAGCCACCCGCACCGCTGACTTCGTTATAGAGCAGGTTCATGATCTGAAAATTGACGTTCTTGACCACGGGTACGCTCTCGAAGTCCTTCGAGACCTTGGCCACGAAACCTTCCGGATTGATATCGGGGTCGAAGGTCACCGACGTGCGCTGCCAGGTGTAAGCGAACTTACCACCAGTCAACGACAGCCACTTGTGCGCCACCGGGTTATAGGTGATGTACCCGCGATCGAGGCCTATCGTTTTGCGCTCGAAGAAATTGTTCATCGTCTCGTTGGTGGTCGTCGGATCGGAAAGGCTTCCGGTGGCCAGCGCCACTCCCGCGATGAAGTCTTCGTTCAGCTTACCCTCGAATCCGAACCGAATGCGTATTCGGGCGCGGTTGCGGTCGTTACAGGCGGTGCATCCGCTGTACTTCTGGAAGTAATCCTCACCGCGCACCCGAACGTCTCCCGTCCAGCGCAGACGGCCCAAGGCGTCCTCGAGGCCAGCGAAGCGCTTCTGCTGCTCCTGCTCGGAGAGCGCGTTGTTAGTCAGCGTGGTCTGCACATCGGCGAATTCCGAGTTGAGTTTGTCGACGGAATCCTTCGGGGCGGACGAAGAGGCAACCCCATTTGCCCTCTGCTGGGCGTCCGCAGCAGCCTGCTGTGCCTGCTGCAGTTGCTGCTGTGTCTGCTGAAACTGCTGGTTGGTTTGCTGCAGTTGCTGGTTGGTCTGCTGTAATTGATCCGACAGGGCCTTGATTTGTTCCTGTTGTGCCGCCACCGCGTCTTTCAAGGCTTGCACGTCCGCGTCCACGGGCTTGCTCGCCTTCTTCTTAGGTGTGGCTGTCTGCGCGAATAGCACCGACACCAACAGCAGGACGACACTTAGTCTGATAACCGCTTTCATTTTTTCTCCTTTTGCCCAAATCCGCGACTCCGGCTGGGGGCCCGGGTGCGCGCAGCTTGCGTCTCAAATGTTTGAACTATCTTTTTCGACTTGCAGCTGCTTCAAAACTCTTCTGATTCTTCTCGATCGCTTGCCTTAACCTTGTTCGACCGCTGGATACAGGGTCCGCGTTAGCTGCGGATCCTTAGCCCCATACCCCTCGGGTGGACCGTAATCCCTATAAATATACTAGACTAACTTGTATTTGGCAGCAATTCCCGTGCCAGATCCCTTGCCAACCGAAACACCCCGAAATCAAAGACTTCCAGTTGTACGACCCATAGACCACTTGCACCTCAGGCCCCCTATGCGCAAAACTCTTTCCGACATTCCACGCATTTCGCCTGCTGAAGGCCGAAGCATCCCCGAACTTCCATCGGCCACTCAGTGGATCTGTTTAATGGCCGCCTTGACTTTTTCCACCACGCTCCCGGGCAAAGGGGCATAGCTAAGCTGGCTGGTCAACTTCTGGCCGTCGGTGACCATCCAATCCAGAAAATCAGAGATGATCTTCCCTTTTTTGGGATCCTTGGCCTGCGCCGGAATCAACAGCCAGGTAAAGCTGGAGATCGGGTAGGCCGTCTTACCGGGCGCATTCGTAATAGAAACGCGAAAGTCCGCGGGCATGGTCTTCACCGATGCGGCCGCTTCGGTCACTCCATCCAGCGAAGCTTTCACAAAAGTGCCGGCAGCATTCCTGACCGATCCGTAGGTGATCTTGTTCTCCACGGCATAGATCAACTCGACGTAGCCGATCGATCCCTGCAACTGGCGGATCTGTCCCGCAACCCCTTCGTTACCCTTGCCGCCCATGCCGATCTGCCACTTCACCGACGTTCCCTTGCCGACGGTGTTGGCCCAGTCTTTGCTGATCTTGGAGAGATAGTCGGTAAAGATGAACGTGGTCCCGCTGCCGTCGGAGCGGTAAATCACGATAATGGGCTGGTTGGGAAAATTGACGCCCGGATTCGACTTGGTAATGGCGGGATCGTTCCAGTTCGTGATCTTCCCAAGAAATATGCCGGCCAGAGCTTCGGGAGTGAACTTCACTTCTCCGCTGATCCCCGGAACGTTGTAGGCGGGCACAACCGCACCCAGCACGGTGGGGATGTGTAAAATCTTCGTCTTGGCCTGCGCTAGTTGTTCATCCGACATGGGGCCATCGCTGGCTCCGAAATCCACGGTGCCATTCAACACCTGGCGAATGCCGCCGCCGCTGCCGATCGATTGATAGTTGATCTGCACGTCCGGGTACAGTTTGTTATATTCGCTGAACCACTTGGAATACATGGGATACGGGAAGGTGGCGCCCGCTCCATTCAGCTGGGTCTGCCCCATGACGGGCAGGGCCAGCGCGAGACCTGCCAACAGCACCGCGATGCGATGGATCACTCGATGAGCCTCCTCATGCTTGAACTAATGGTGCAATTTTGTTTTATGAGCGAAGCAACAGTTTTATCGGTGGAGTATTAAAGGAAGGTTACAACGCAGTGAATTTCTGATGAACGCGCTTGCCTTTCCAAGTAGTTAGCGGCCGCCATTCTTGTCGAGCCGCGATAGTTCCCGGCCAAAGAGCGTGTTGTCGGGAAAGTCGCGCTGTAGGGCTAGCAGCAGTTCGTGAGCGTGCGGCAGATCTTTCTCCCGAACATAGGCAATGGCCAGCAGGATGCGCGCGAATGGGGCGAGCAGATGGCCCTGCGCCGCGGTCGTCCGCAGTTCGGCAATGCCGCCAGCCTTATCGCCCGAAACGCCGCCGAAACGGAGGATCCAGCGCACCGGTGCAGCCATCGAGCCAATGATGTAACGGCTCACTCCGCCGGCCAGGTGCGCGTCGTAGCAAGTAGCATCGACGGCGAGCAGTTGCTGGGCCCACGCCGTGGCCTCCTTGGTGTAATGCAGCGACGCCAAATTGCGCTTTTCTATGAGCGCGGCAAAGTCGGAGCGCAAGCCGTTGGTAAGCGTCATCGCCAGAAGCGCGTCGCGATCCCGAGGGTCTCGGCTCAGCCGGACCTTTGCCAAGTCCTCAGCGCGGTCAAGTTGCCGCTCGAAACGCGCGCGTTGTGCGGGGTCGGCTACATACTTCTGCCGTGCAGCGAAGATCGAGTCGTCTTCATAGAACTGCGCTTCCAGCACACCCAGCCGGTTAAACTCGGAAAACAAGATGCCTGCGGCCTCGCTCGCCGGGCCCATGGGATCATCGGGATTCAGTTTTTCCCACGATTCGAATTCTCGTTGGCCACCGCTAAAATCCAGATCGTAGAGCCGAAGGAATCCGTGGTCGAGCGCCGCCGAAGGCAGATCGGCAGCCGCTTGGGGAGCATTTATCAGGAGCACGAAAACGGCAGTGGCCAGAACTGATTTTGCGCGGCATAGAACACTCATGAGGCGGCCTCCTAACATAAGCTGTGCATTAGATGCTCTTCCCCCCCGGTTCGACTGGACGGCAAGCACAAATTCTCATCTTCTGGCAAACTGCTTGACGGAGAAAGCGAACCGCCGTGAGCAATGATCTCCGTTATGCCCCGGGCTGGCCCGGAATCGAGCCGCGCTGGACTTCGAGCGCTAAGACAGGCGCGGGCACTGCCCTGAACCTCCACAGCCGGGTTTGGTTCACGCTGAGTCATGGCATTCTCAATGAAATCTATTTCCCCCGAGTCGATCAAGCCTGCACCCGCGACTTCGGCCTGATTGTCACCGACGGCCGCGGATTCTTCTCCGAGGAGAAGCGACATTGTACCTTCCGCAACCTTCCGGTCGAACCAGGAGTCCCCGCCTACGAACTGACCAACAACTCCATGGAAGGCCGCTACCAGATCGAAAAGGAAGTGCTGACGGATCCGTGGAGAAACGTGTTGTTGCAGAAAATTCGCTTTGTGCCGCTCCAGGGACACCTGCACAACTACCGCCTCCATGCGCTGCTGGCGCCGCATCTTGCCAATATGGGATATGGCAACACTGGCTGGGCGGGCCATTACAAGGGCAAGCCTATGCTTTTTGCCCAGCGCGATTCCTGCACGCTCGCCTTGGCCTGTTCCGCACCGTGGCTAAAGCGTTCAGTCGGATTTGTCGGCGTGTCGGACGGCTGGCAGGATCTGTCGCGACATTTCCAGATGACGTGGGAGTATGACCGCGCGGAAAACGGAAACATTGCGTTGACCGCTGAAATTGACCTCGGCGCCTGCAACGGCGAGTTCATCCTCGCCTTAGGCTTTGGCGGAATCTGGGCGGAAGCCGGACAGCAAGCTCTCTCTTCCCTGCTCACTTCTTACGAAACGACGCGCAAAGATTACGTGTTCCACTGGCAGAACTGGCAGCAGACCTTGAAGAAACTCGACGAGAAGCCGCGGCATAAGGATTTGTACCGGGCCAGCGTGGCGGTTCTGCGCACCCACGAATCCAAAGATTTCCTGGGTGGAATCATCGCCAGCCTCTCCGTCCCCTGGGGCTTCAACAAAGGCGACGAGGACCTGGGCGGCTACCATCTCATTTGGCCGCGCGATCTGGTCGAGAGCGCTGGCGGACTGCTGGCAGCGGGCGCTCACGACGACGCTCTCCGCGTGTTGCATTACCTCGAGGCCACGCAGGAAGCCGATGGACACTGGGCGCAGAACATGTGGCTCGACGGGCGTCCATATTGGAACGGCCTGCAGATGGATGAGACCGCCTTCCCCATTCTGCTGGTCGATCTGATGCGCCGCGAATCGCCCCGCTGCTACGGCGACTGTCATCGCTGGTGGCCCATGGTGCGCAAAGCAGCGTCCTTCATCGCGGCCAATGGCCCGGTTACGCAGCAAGACCGCTGGGAAGAAGACGGCGGCTATTCACCGTTCACGCTGGCTGCCGAAATCTCCGCGCTGCTCATTGCCGCCGATCTCGCCCAGTCGATCGGCCAGTCGCAGTCCGCCGAATTTCTGCGCCAGATGGCCGACACCTGGAATGACAACATCGAACGCTGGACATATGCCGTGAACAGCGATCTAACTCGCCAGGTCGGAGTCGAAGGCTACTACGTGCGCATCGCGCCTCCGGACGAAGACGGAGCCGCTTCGCCCCTGCAGGGATTCGTTCCCATCAAGAATCGAGCCACCAGCGCTACGCATGCGCCAGCAGTGGAGGTGGTCAGTCCGGATGCGCTGGCCCTAGTGCGCTTCGGCCTGCGCGCGCCCGATGATCCGCGCGTGATGAACACCGTTAAAGTCATCGATGAACTGCTGCGCGTGATACTTCCCCAAGGTCCGGGCTGGTATCGCTACAACTGCGACGGCTACGGCGAGCACGAGGACGGATCTCCATTTGACGGCACGGGAATTGGCCGCCCGTGGCCGCTGCTGGCCGGTGAGCGAGCCCACTACGAACTGGCCGCCGGTCGCGCCGCTTCCGCCGAGGCCTTGTTGGAAGTGATGGAAAATTCAACCGGAGCGAGCCGCCTGATTCCCGAGCAAGTCTGGGACACAGACGACCTCCCGGAGCGCGAACTGTTCGCGGGAAAGGCGTCGGGTTCGGCGTGCCCGCTGGTGTGGGCGCACTCTGAATACATCAAGCTGCGCCGGTCGCTGGTTGACGGAAGGATTTTCGATCAGCCTCCACAAACGGTGGAACGCTACTTAGAAAAGAAAGTGTCGGCACAGTATTTCAACTGGCGCTTCAACAACAAGCCGCGCACGATGCCGCGCGGGAAGAAGCTGCGGCTTCTGATGATGGAACCAGCCCTGGTGCACTGGAGCTTCGACAACTGGCAAACCAGTCAGGACAGCAGCTCTGAAGAGAGTGGCTGGAACCTGCAGCACTTGGATCTGCCGACAGAAGCTCTGGCCGCGGGCGACCGGATCATTTTCACGTTCTATTGGAAGAACGGCGGGCGCTGGGAGGGCCGAGACTACCAGGTGACCGTCGAGTAGCACGGGAGACCGCTGGTGGTACGGTTCGTCTTTACAGACTCTGCTTGGCCCCCGGCTACGGTAAAATTCAACCTTGTTCAGCACGGCGGGTTCAGCACACCTTGTTCAGCACAACAGGAGACTCTATGCCAGATCGCGGGCTGCGCCGGATGGTTCGTCTGCTCCTCCTACTCCTGATCGTCTCGGGAGGCCCCGCGGTATCTTTTTCCCAGACTCAGCCGAAGACCGTGATGGCCTACTGGGAGAACCCCGCGTCCGATCACTCTCTGCGGGCATTCGCGTCCTATCTTAACCAGATTCCGACCGACACATTTGCCATCAACAGCAAGGGAAAGGTCTCCGGCACTGCGCCGGTTGGGGCCCTTGCCTTTGCGCGCTCGAAGGGCATGCAGACCTTTGCCACCGTCTCCAACTTCGGCAAGACCGACTTCGTGCCGTTCATTGCGCATAACATCGTCAATCATCCTGCGGTCCGCGCGAACGCCATCCGGAACATGCTCGCCGTCGTAAAGACCTATGGCTACTCCGGCATCAACGTCGATTTTGAATCCGTCCCCCACAAGGATCGTGCCGCGTTCACGCGCTTCATCCGCGCTGTGGCCCATGCCATGCGCGCCGCCGGATATCTCACCGTGGTCTCCGTCCCCGCCGAATTGCAGGACGACCCCAACGACGCATGGACGGGCGCCTTCGACTTCAAAGCACTGGGCCGCGATGCCGACGTTCTGCAACTCATGACGTACGACGAGAACGGGCCCTGGGGACCGCCCGGGCCGGTGGCGGGACTGAACTGGGTTGAGCCCTGCGCGCAATTCGCGGTTTCCGTCGTGCCCGCGAACAAGATCAGCCTCGGGATTCCCGCTTACGGCTATGACTGGAACCTGACGCGGGGAACCGGGGTGCAGATTCACTGGAAGAACACTCCCGCGCTGATCGCGAAAGTGGGCGCCGTGCCGCAATGGGATGCTGCTTCCTCCTCACCTTACTTTTCCTACACCGCGGACAACGGCACCAGCCACGTGGTGTGGTATGAAGACACTCAGAGCATTCCGCTGAAGAGCGCGCTGGCGGTCACCTACAACCTAGCGGGCGTTTCCGTCTTTGCGCTGGGGTTTGAAGATCAAACATTCTGGGAGGCGGTCAGCGCGGGTTGGGGCACCGGTCAACGCTGATCGTTCCAGGGATACAGGTAATTCCCTTGGGATCTAAAGTCCGGTGTCGGTTCGGCGGAAGAACCGAGAACTGGCTCTCGATCGGCGCTGTTAAACTTCCCATGCTTGCGAATCCAATTCGAGGCACCATGCGCACTTTTCGCCTGTTTGTTATGGTCGTACTCATGAGTATATTGACGAACGTCCTCGCCACATCGCAGACTCTGCCCGCACCGCAAGCCATCACCGATCCCAAGCAGATCGCATCCAAACCTGATGCACGGGTGGAGAAGAGTCTTTCCATCGAGAAGCTCTACATGACTCGCCAGGTGGGCGGCGCGACCTGGTCACCGGATGGCAAGACGGTTGCCTTCGTCAGCAACCTGAGCGGCCGCAACAATCTTTGGCTGGTGCCCTCCGAAGGCGGATGGCCGATGCAACTTACGGTGAGCGACGAGCGCCAGACTAGTCCAACGTGGTCGCCGGACGGTAAGTGGATCGCCTATATGTCCGATTACGACGGCGACGAGCAATGGGACATTTTCCTGGTGTCGCCGAAAACGGGGCAGGTCGTGAACCTGACGAACACGCGCGAGATCGCGGAAGAAAGTCCCGCGTGGTCGCCCGATGGGCGCTATCTCGCCTATATGGTCAAGCCGAAGACGTCGTCGGTGTTTGAGATCGACGTTTACGACACGGTTTTGCGCGAGGTGAAGCACCTGACCAGCGGAACCGCCAGCGACCGCATGAACGTTGCGCCGATCTGGTCGGAGGATGGCAAGTTCATCGTCTACACGCAGGAACAGTCGAAAGGGACGGACTCGAATCTGTTCGTCGTCCAGGTTGACAATGCGCAAAGCACGCTGCTGACACCGCACGATGGCGAACGCACTTACTCGGCTAATGATATCTCGCCCGATGGCAAGCACGTTCTGATTACCTCCAATGCCGGCGACGGTTACGATAATGTCGGCTTACTCGACATCGCCAGCAAGAAGATCCATTGGCTGACGCAAGATAAGTGGGAAGTTTCTGGCGAGAGCTTTTCTCCGGACGGCAAACTTCTGACTTACACCGCGAACGTAGATGGCAACACCAACATCTACCTGCATGATGTCGCGTCCGGAAAGGCGCACGCACTGCCCTTGCCCGCAGGAGTGAACTTCGTGGAGGGCAGGACTTCACCCTTCACGCGGGACAGTTCGCGGCTGCTTTATTTCCACGAGGGCGCGACCGCCCCCGGCGATCTGTGGGTCTATAACGTCGCTGACGGCAAGTCGCATCACCTTACTCATTCGCTCGTGGGCGGGGTCCGTTCCGAGGACATGGTCGAACCTTACCTTGTCCATTATCCGAGTAAGGACGGTAAGTGGACGATCTCTGCGTTCGTCTATGTGCCTTATAACTTGCCGCGCAATGGAGAGCATCCCGCGATTGTCTACGTGCGCGGCGGTCCTGCGGCGCAGACGATGAATACATTCGGTCGCTTCGTTCAGTACATGGCCAACCAAGGCTACATCGTGATCGCTCCTAACTATCGCGGCTCGACTGGATACGGAAAAGAATTTCAGCAGGCAAATCTTTTCGATATGGGCGGCGGCGATTTGCAGGATGTGCTGGCGGCCGCCGACTGGATCAAGCAAACCGGATACGTCGACCCGAAGAAACTCATCCTGATGGGCGGCAGCTATGGTGGCTACCTGACGATGATGGGCGTCACCAAGGCTCCGGAGATGTGGGCGGCGGGCGTTCCGATTGTGCCGTTTGTGAACTGGTTTACTGAGATACAGAACGAAGACCCCGTGCTGCAGCAGTCGGACCTTGCGACCATGGGCGATCCCGTGAAGAATAAGGCGCTTTACGAAGATCGGTCGCCGATCAATTTCGTGGACCAGATCAAGGCGCCGTTGTATCTGCTGGCGGGCGGCAACGATCCTCGGTGCCCTAAAACCGAAGCGCAGCAGGTGGTCGATGCGGTCAAGAAACGCGGCGGCGTGGTTGAGTACAAAGTCTATGCGAACGAAGGCCACGGCTTCGCAAAAGTCGAAAACCAGATCGACGCGTACAAGCGCGTGGCTGATTTTCTGAAGGCGCACGTTGCGCCGGCGGATTGTGGCTGCTCGCTGAATGAGTAAGGCAGCTCTCAGTTCCCGGTTCTCAGTTCTCAGTAAGGACTGGCCGGAGCCGCTCTCAATCATGCTCGGTTTCAGGCTGCGGTACCCGCCATGTTTACTCTTCGGGTATTAACGCGTGTTTACTACCACCCCCCCTCCCCCTAATCTATGGAATCAAAGGGTTAGGGCGCATCGAGCCGCCAAAATCTAGAGCGCAAAGGACTTAGTTTCAAAATATTCCGGAATAAGGACTTAGCTCGATTTTGCGCCTAAACCTACTGAAAAGCGGGGATTTTGCGGCTTTTGGCGGCCAGTCATCGCTTCACATTAAGTTGTCAAAGAGTTACTAACCCATTATGGGGCTGGGGCAGCTTCGAGGGCCGTCTTCCGTCTTCGGGGACGCCTCGGACCTGCTACAGGTCAAGGAATATTATCGCGCCGGTCGGATTAGAGGTCTGTGATGGCGCTCACTGGTTGGGTGTAATGAAAAGGTCAAGGGCCGACTCGCTCTCAGGACCCTTTAATGAGTGTAACCGGGATGTTACGCCAACGACCCAGATGCACCTCCAAATGACACCTGCTAAGGAGGGCCCTAATGTACCGGAGGCGGCAGGACAAAGTCTGACTACTACACGTCCTTACCCGATCAGTTGATTGCGACCACGTCGTACACATCCAGTTCCGGCAGAACGAACTCGACACGGGTTCCGTGCACGGAGGCGGCCTCGATCTTCACTGCCTCCCCGTCCGGCGAGAAAAGCTGAATCCGCTTGCTGTCGATCTGCCTGACCACCCCGTCCAGGTTCACACTCACCCGGACATCCTTGATCGGGGTGTGATAATTGACGAAATGCAATATGACCCGCTCACTATCCGTTTTCTTGACCACGTTGGCGGCAACGTAATTGGTTCCGTGAATCGTAATCACCTGCTCGCCGGACAGTTCGTTGATTTTGGCCAGTAGTTCCTGGCGGCCTGGCTCATTCTGTGCTTCGTCCAGCATCGACGCCGGTGATTGCAAATCAGCCAGTTCCCGCAGTTCCCGATTGCTTCCGATGGTGTAGATCTTCCCACCGTTCTTCTTGTATGTACGGATAGCCGCGATCTGGTCGGTATCCATATACGGGATGTTGGGAATGACGATCGCCTTGTAAGGCGAAAGCAGTTCGGGTGTTAAGCGGTGCAAGAGAACAACGTCGTACATGACGTTCGTCTCAGCCAGCGCGTTGTAGAGATTGTCGCGCTTCAGCGAGACCTCGAAGCTCGGAATGTGCGGCGGAGAGACCACCGCGATCTTGCTGACGCAAGCGACGTCCGTGTAGAGATCCTGATGGTCTGACAGGAAGCTGAAGTAACGGCTGATGTCTGCCCATGTCTGAACTGCGATCGGGTTGTCGTGCATGATCCAGCCGTGAAGCATTTTCTCGCCGGCTTCGGCGATTGCGAAATGGGACTGAAACGCCGACGCCTCGGCGATCGGCTTTCTCCACCCGACCTTCATCCCATCGCGCACATCGTGTGCTCCGGGATTAGGAACACCTGGGTCGGCCCCCTCGTATTTGCTCTCGTATGACTTCACACCGTAACCGGAGGCGTAATAGAACCTGGCTTGGGCGATGTTGTGTACCCATTTGCCGTCCCAGACTCCTGCTTCACTAGTGCCTTCGCTCTTGATCAGGTCCGCAACCTCATCCACCAGGATGTTGCCTTTGCAGTTGCCAAAGATCGAAATATTCTTTCCCTTGCTGGCAGCAAGTTGACGAACTTCGTCCAGGAAATGAATGACGTCGCCGGTTCCCCCGATGGACCAGTCGTAATAGAGTTCATCGACCCCGGCGTCGATGGCGACCCCGGCTTGTTGCAACGCGTTGCGCCGGTAGTCCTCGTTCTGCAAATCGGCGGAGAAGCTGTTATCCGGCGCGCGCCATCGCAAGTTGCTGTATTCATCTCGGCTGATCCAACTGCGTTTTTCGGGGTGCATCAGCACATCGCGAACGCCGAGACCTCCCAGGGAATTGAACGCCGTCACGCGGATATTGTTGGCGTGGCAGCGGTCGATGAAGGCCTTCACGCGACGATATTCTTCGCTTGAGGTGTCGCTGGGCACGTGGGTCGCGACCAAGTTAATGTGCGCTTCCTTGAACATTTCGAACATGCGGTCAAGATGACTCCAATCGATTCCCGCCCGATAGAAATTTACCTTTCCGCGACGCGCCCATGCCGGGATGCCTTCGAGCGAACGTTTCTTTTCACTTCTGTAGTTGAAAACAAAGTCGAAGTCGCGAATCGTGGCGGACCTTCCTCTGCCCAGAAGGTGATAGGTCTGGCCGATCAGCGTGGGGACAGTCTGGGAAACGGATTCCAAGCGTAGATCGATCACCTCGTACCCACCAGCATCGGGGCTCTTGAAGAACTCGATTTCATTGATACCAGCCTGCAGGTGGGCGGGACTGAGAGGTATCACGATCTTACCTGTAATGTCGTCTCCACTCGTAAAGGAATACCAACCCTCTTTGCCGGCCTGATTCTTTCCGGTGTCCCGGGCCGGTCCAGTCGTCTCTCCCATCTGGCCGGGAAGATCGTACTTGTGACCGTTGACGGTCACATAACCTTCCCCCGGCGCAAGGCCACTGACGAGAATCACCAATCCCGGCGAGGTCAGCCGCTCTGGCGCATCGAGCCTAACGACATGGCCCTTGACCCTGTCTTTTCGGCCAGACAGTTCGTACTCATACGAGGGCGCAACGACGTAAGCCTGGTAGAAGACGCTGTCCGATTTAGCCGCCTCCTGAGCGTGACAAACAGCGATATGGCTGAGGAGCACGAAAACCACGGCCCCCAGAAGCATGCGAACGAATCCTCTTGGCTCCATGTCATCCTCCACGCGCATCACTTCTTGGGCCAGCCGTTGGAATAGGCCGGGGCGTCCCCCTGACGGCGCAATTGTAGCTGTGAGAGGCGGCTTTGTCAGTTGACGAAAAAAGGGAGTGTGTGTTGAAAAAGGAACCAAAGCAGTAATTTCAGTGAATTTCAGCGTCTACGGTGAACGAACATTCAATTAAGTTACGAACCAACCTCGTTGTCGAAACGCCCAGAAAAGAGTTTTTCAACAGCCACGGGCGATAGCACCAACTATCCCGCACTGCATTATGAGATAGGTTTGTGGCCTCCAGCTTTTCGCGACGCAGTCTCGCCGCGGCGGCTTAAAGCCGCGTATTTGGCGGGATCTAGCGGCACGGCTGAAGAGGTTGCGGAAAAACTCAATATTAGGTGCCCAGGCCCTAAAGCGGCGATTGATCTCGAACCGGACTTGCGGTATCGCTAAAGCGATACCCTGATACGAAACCGGAGTTTTTCCGCAGCCTGTAAAGCCGACTTCTAGAACGCTAGTCACTTATCGCAGCGGTGAACGGCTGCGCCACCCTAAATCAAGTGCAACCAGAATCCCGAGCGGGACGCGACCGTGGAATCCCACCCTTGCGCACAGAACGCGCAAGGATGGAGCACCCACGGGCCGCGTCTCTACCCACGCGATCTATCCAGACAGGCGATCTATCCCGACTGTGCCGAGTGCCTGGCTGCGCCGTGTTTTTTTGCTGCTTCCAGGCGCAACATCAGCATGTAGAGAACGATCAGGAGGTTGAGGACAATCACCAATAATCGAAACCCGCTGGGACGCCGGAGCAGATCGAACGCTTCAAATGGGATATAGATGGCGCCGGAGGCGAAGGCCAGCCACTCCGCCCAGGGGCGGACATTCCACAATCCATAGGCCTCGATGAAGCGAAGGGTCACGTAGATAGCTGCGACCGTGGCGATCTTCCATAAGCGTATGTCGCTGATGCGGTGCATCAGGGTGATAAAGACTCCAAGGAAGTGGTGGTGGTGAGGATCAAGGTGAAGAAATTCCAGGAAGCTCTCGGTCACTCCCCAGATATCTTTGTGGCGCATGGAGAAGACGCCGAGGCCAGCGAGGACGACGATGATGCCTTTGGTGAATTCAACGGTGGCGACGGTGCGCACGCCTTTGATGTGTCCGGGATCGTCGATTCGGGGATGCGGGATTCTGGGATGCATTTGGTGAAAATTGATTTTCGGTATCCGGCGCGTGATCGCGGATTCATTGTAAAGGCATGGCCCCTAAAGGGGCATCTCATTTCTATTCTCGCTGAGCGCCGGGCATCTCGGGCCGCCCCGAACGCTGGCGGCGCTGTGGCCGGGCGGGGACGCCCGGCGTTCCATCACGACTCTTGGCGGACGCTGGCTCGCAACTCCTCTACGATCTCCAGCGCGGCTTTGTGGGCGGCTTCGCTCTGGGTGACGTCGAACGAGATTGCGCCTACGCGGGCGTGACCGCCTCCGCCATAGCGCTCGCAGACCCGGGCTAGATTGACGGTGGGCTCGCGTTTTGACCAGGGGTTCGATCCGACTGAAACTTTTACGCGGAATGAACTCCTGCTGACGCCGATGCTGTAGACCGAATCGGGATGGAGATAGTACGGAATGAACTTGTTGTAGCCTTCCTGGTCGAGGTCGGTGATGTCAAAGAAAATCGTGCCGTCTTTTTCTTCCGTTCGCTGGCGAAAAATCTCGATGGAGCGGTGGTGGCGTTCGAGCAGCGGCGGCAGGACGGCAGCGACGAATGGCTCTTCAAGGATGCTGGCGAGAGGATGGTAAGCGAGCAGAGGAATCAGCTTCTTGACGAAATCCTGCTCACTGGCGGCTTCGATGGCCATGGTCAGCTTCATGGCGGGAGCTTTCATTTCGACGGCCGACTTCGCGTCTTCATACATGGCGCCGTCGACGATGTCGGTCCAGTGGACCAGTTCCGACACGGGGCCGGGATCGAAGCCGAAGTGCTCTTCCGCGATCATCGCAATGAAACTGGTGCAGGACTTGAAGGCCGGATCGTAGAACTTGCGGTCGCTTTGATCCTGCTCGAAGTGGGAGGCATCGGCGGGAGAAAGAAAAGCGCTTTCGTGGTGATCGAACCACCAGGTGATTTTGGGCGAACTGGAATATTTGAAATCGACGATGGCATTCTCGTCGCCGTCGAACTGCTTCTCGTCGAAGAGAGAACCGGCGCGATGCAGCAGGCCGGAGAAGACGAAGTCCACGTCGCTGCGGATTCGTTCCCGGTAGAAACGCGCAAACAGGGCGGCCGAGCAAGCCCCGTCAAAACACTTATCGTGATAAAAGACCCGCATTCGCAAATTGGCTATCCTTCACCCGCTTCTCCGGGCGTGGAGTGAAAAACAATTAGAGTTGCTGGTTTGGAGAATTATGTCAAGGGCGATATTGAGTGGAGAGGCAAAGTTTCGAGGTTTCAGAGTTTCAAAGTTCCAAAGAAAGAATGCCTTGAAGCTTCGAAATCTGCCCGTCATCACTTTTTATGGCGGCGGATTTTGAAGTCGAAACTGACCACTCCGTTCTGGTCGCGCAGAGCCACGATCGAGATTGTCCGGGTTACGTTGTACTCCAACTGAATGATCTGCTGGTTAGAAACGGAGACGTTGGTGCTATAGGTGAGGGTGAGATTGCTCGCCACTTGCTGCTCGACGGTGACCTGCGGTCCTCGAACCACGGCGGTTTCATTGGCCAGTCCCTGGGGATCGATCTTGACTCGGCTGGCTCCGAACAAACGCTGCAGGCGGCTGTTGACGGTGCTGTTGAGGGCCTGATTGATCAGCAGGTTGGAAGCGTCTCCGCCGAGCCCAAAGGATCCGGCGGATCCCGCGGAGGCAGACTCTTCCCGGGTGCGGCCCAGAGCCAACAGGGCGATGACGTCGGCCTCTGGAAGTTGAGGCTCAGACTGCCAGGTAACCTTCAAACCGTTGGCTACGCTGGCGTCGCCGCGGAATTGCACGGTGATGTCGTAATCGCGCACGCGCGTGGTCGCCTCCAGATCGATGATGGGTTGCGTCTTGGCCGGATTGGCGAAGGTAACATCGCCGCGTTCGAGCTTGTACTTGTTCCCGTTGAAAGAGATTTCTCCTTCCAGAACTTCCACTCTTCCCAGAATTGCCGGACGGTCGGCGGTGCCCCGCACTCTAAGGTCGGCGTTGCCGGAGAGCCTGGCGATGGCGGTCTGCATACGCAGTTCAGGAGTTGTCACCACGTGAACATCCAGCTTGAGGCGGCTCTGCAGACTATCGTTCTCGGTCAGGACGGTGGCCTGCTTGCTCCTCTCCATATAAGCGCCGAAGTCAAATCCGGGAGTGATGGCGAGTTTGGTGACCAGAACATCTCCGCTCAGCAGAGCGGCATTTGTACTGCCGGTCAGGCGGAAGTCCGCGTTGGCGGTAGAACTTACTCCCGGGGGATACCGCAGGCGGACATCGTGCGCGGTGGCGCCGAGGTCGAGGAGGAGCGCGCCGCTCTGGTAGGTGGCGGAGCCGGTCAAGGCCACAGCGCCGCCACCCGTCGTGCCGCCGAGGCTTTCGATCTGAATACGGTTGCGATCGAAGATCAGGACCCCGTTCAGATCACTGAGGCCGCTGGGAAAGTCGTTGTGACTGACGAAGGTGTTTTTCACTTCGAGACGGCCTTGCAGCACGGGCTGCGAGAGTGTGCCGCTGGCGTTGAGGTTTACGCCCACCGTGCCGCGAGCCAGGATCTTGGGATTGAGGGATTGCAAAAGCGTCATATTGACCGAGCCGTCGAGGCGGAGGTCGACCTCTCGAGCGCCGGTCAAATGCACGCGGCCGTGAGCGGTGAAATCGGTTCCGCTTCCCGCCAGGTGGAAATTTTCGACAAGAACGAATTGATCCGCGAGCTCGATGCGGATCGGATCGACACTTTGTATCGACACGTGCTCGACCTCGCCGCTGAAGGACTGGATCTCGGCGGCGGCTTTTAAATCGCGCGGGGTGCGCAGGGGACCTCGAACGTGGAGCGTCCCATCCAGAAGAGCGTGTCCGGTGATCTTTCCTGGCAGGTAAGTGCGCAGCAGCGAATCGGCGTCCAGATGATGGAAGGACAGGTTCAGATCGGCGGGAAAGTCATGCTCCAATGCGACGCTGCCGAGAATGGTCAAGTCGGCTTTCTCGAAGTCTGAGTGCGCGTTGAGATCGAGTTGCCGTCCATGAGTGACCGCGTCGATGTAAAAATCTCCGGCGCGCTCCTTGTCGAGGGCGAGGTCCTTGAGATGGACGTGCGCTTCGATTGAGGGCTGATCGAAAGTGCCACTAAGCCGCAGCGTGAAATCGGCGACGCCATCCGCGATGAAGCGGCTGGTCTGGAGGCGCTGGAAACGGGAGAGAGCGAGGTTGCGCCCGGAGAGATTCAGGCGAAACTCGCTCTTCGACCACTCTTTCTTTGTCAATTCGAGCTTCGCGGACCCGAGGTTCGGTACGGCGATGGCCGCACTCCCGGAAAGCGGAGCGTTGTAGGCACTGGCATCGATGTTGTTGAACTGGAGTTCGCCACCGGCGAGGCGAAGATCGCCATTCAACCTGGGAACGGCCACGCCATAGGCCATTCCATTGTGAAGATCGAAGTGTCCATCGCCGTGAGGATTGGCTTGGGTGCCCGAGAGTGTGGCGAACACATTCATAGTGCCAGCGAAGGGCTGGGTAACTCCGGCCAGTTGAGTCAACTCAGATACGTCGGCGTTATGCAGTTCGAAATGCAGAGTAAAAGGGTCGTTCTGCTGAAATGTGGCCGCCGTAAGCACGGCAGTGGCGTCGAAGTGGGCCGTGGAGTGGCCGTGAATGAGCGAGCCATTGCGCGCGGCGAAATGGGTGTTGGAGAACTGGAGGGCGGTGGAGAGTGCGTCCCAGTGAACCACCCTAGAAGAGCCTGTTTCGCCCACCGAGAAGGTCGTGTCGAAGTCATAGACTTCTAGATTCCCGGCGACGGAAAGCGCGGAGACTTCGCCGCCGGCGTTTCCAGTAAAGCTCGCCCAACCGTGAACGACAAAGGGCAAATCGCGCGATCCATAGGCTGCTTCGAGCAGCGGCGTCCACTCTCTCAGATTGTGGCTGGTGAACGAGAAGCGCAGCGACGAGGTTGCGGCCAGATTGCCGACAGCAGTGATTTCAGAGCCTGGGGTTGTCAGGTGGAGCTGGCTCACTTCCAATTCGTCGCGCGATCCGCGATAGACGGCATCAATCTGTCCGCGCACGGGAATCTCGGGCGGCGCAGACTTGAGCGGCGGCGCGATGGCGAGGTCCAGGCGAGTCTCCGCATCACGGATCGAGCCCACCCAGAGCATCTCAACATTGCCGCTCGCATTTCCAGAAAGCGCGAGGCGATCCAGGGGAAGGTTTTTTGTGCTCAGTATTTCCAGGGCCGGGAGCAGTGGGAAGCCCGCCAATTGCAAGTGCAGCGAGCCGCGCTGAGGGCTTCCGGGCGGGACGCGTCCGATCACATGGCGGCGCGCCGCGGACGGCGACGGTTGGAGCGGGCTTCGGATCGAACTCTTGATCGAGGGCGAACTCTGGGGTGAACTCTGCCAGTTCGTCACATCGGCATCGCCCAGCAGGTCGCCGCCGAGCAGGTTTGCTTTGATCGAGGACATGCGGAAGCGGTCCCGTGTGAGGGAAAAGCCTGCGCTGATGCGGCCATTTCGCATCGAGAGCTTGCCGTTTGACCATTCGAGATCCTTGGCCTGGACGCTTCCCTGGGTAGAAAAAGTTTGCAGGTTCCAGGAACCTTTGCCCTCGAACTGGACCGTGCCTTTGTGAAGCTGCGGCTGGCGGGTTATGGACGCGAGTTCGCCAAGATCCGCGAGGCCATGATAATCGCCGGACAACTGGGGATTGTGAAAGTCCTGCAGGCCACCCGCAAAATGAATTTCAGATTTTCCGGAAGTCACCGTCAAATTGCCGATGTCGGCATGGCCGCGAGCCAGAACCAGCGAGGCGTCCGCTCGCCACGCGAACGAGGGGTATTGCTGGAAGCGCGTGGTGATGCTTCCGGCGAGGAGGTGGGCTTCGTATTGCCTCCGCAGCAAGGAGTAGTTCAGAGCGAGCGCCAGGTCGCTGCCGCCAAAATCGACTGGCACCTTCTTATCTTCCCACAGCAGTTCGCCGCGCTGCACCTCAATGTGCGAAACCGCGAGTGAGATGAGTTCTTCCACCGGGCCCTGGCCGGAGGAAAGACTCGCTTGCGGCACGGGAACGTTGGTGGTGCCATCGGGGTACACAATGACGTGGACGACAGGATGCTCGAGGACCAGCGAATGCAATCCGACGGTGGTACTGAGGATGGAAATAACTTTCAACTCCGCCTGCAGGCGGTCGACGCGCACAAATGGAATCTGGTCCGAAGCTTCGCGGCCGTGGATGGTCAGGTTGCGAGCATCCACGCGCAGACGGAAGGGGATGGTGTGAAGTTCCCCAAGTTCGACGCGGCCGCCGGTGAGTTTCTCAAACGAGGCGACCACGCGGCGGCGGACCATCTGCTGAAAGGAATCGGTAGTGACGTACCAGGCGAGCAGGCCGAATCCAATCAGGCTGAAAATGCAAAAGGCCAGAAAGAGCTTCCAGAGAATGCGCCGGCGCTCGGGTGGAACGGGCTCGGCGGGCGGCTCGGTCAACGGTTCGGTCGGCGGTTCGGTTGGCGGTTCACTCAAGGGTTCCGCTCTCCGGCATTGGGTTCGGGAGTAAAGATGTGGCTGCCCGAGCGCAAACTCGCCAGCCATCCCGAGAGCAGTTCGTTCATCTTGCGCTCGGCCAGCAAATCCTTAATTTGGCCAAAGACTTCGGGCAGCGGGGTGGCGCGACTGCCGGCCCGTTTCATATCCGGCAGCAACTGATCGTGGTAGTAGGTCTCCACCGCCTGCTGATCGATCTGGATGGAGGGGCGCAGACGGTCTTCGACGAGCTTCATGAGCTGGATCTGGTCGCTGAGACGTTTCTCAAGCGCGCTTTGGGTCAGGCCATAGCGTTGCAGTTTAGCGCGCCATCCGCCGTCGGTGGCGCAATCGGGATGGAGCTTGCGGATCTCGGCAACGCGAGACGCGACCTGTTCGACCGGAGCCGGCTGAGACGGCCGGACTTGTTCCCGCAGCAACTCTTGATCAATCAGGCGATCGAGAGCGGCGTGGCGCTCGGTGGAGGTGAACGAGTCGGGATCGCGAGCATTGGAAAAGGCCTCGAAGGCCACTTCCTGCTCCCAATCGCTCTGCAAGACGACGTGGCCGTTCACGTTGCTGACTACACGATCGACGATCTGACCGCCCAGCGCCGAGGCCACCAGGGCTATGCTTAGTGTCGCCGCAACCGCACAATGGCTTGCGAGTTTGACGCTTGCCGGGCGAAGGCGCCCGTCGCTCCACCAGACTCCGAGATTGATTCGGCGGAATTTCATCAGAAAGACTGCCCGACGCTGAATGAAAAGTTGAAATGCCCGGCGCGTTGGTACCCAAACTGCCCGATCGATTGCCCAGTCGTGTTGTTGGTCGTGATGTTCGTGTAGCTGGGAAAGTAGGGCGGATTTAAATTGTATCCGAAATCAAAGCGCAACGGTCCGATCGGCGTCTGATAGCGCACTCCCAGGCCAATGGCATGGGAAGCGTAATTGTACTTGCAGTACGACCACACCGGGAGCGCCGGAGGCACTGGGGGCGGTGCCGGCTGAAAGCAGAGTTGCTGATCGGGCTGGTGAAAGCGCGCCAAGCTGGGAAGCATTTCCTGCGGCCGCGCAAACACATTGCCCATATCATGAAAAATCGTAAAGCCAATGCTGTCATTAAGATAAGGCACGGTAACGTTTGGAAAACGCATCTCCAGACTGTTGAGGAACACAGCGCTGCCGCCGACGGGAAACCCGGTTAACGGGTCGCGTGGTCCTGCCTGATTTAACCCGAATCCGCGATGGGAGTTGCCCCCGCCGCTGTAGAAACGCTCCGGCAGAGGAATAAGAGCTTGCCCGGCTGACGCCGGTTGTGACGGATCCAGCACAACCGTACTGCCAAAAGGGTTCTCAATTCCAACGCTGGTGGAACGGGCGAAGACGAATCTTTGCCCCGTGCTGCGATTGCGAGAAAGCGTGTGATAGGTGGAGTTCTTGACCAGCAACCGGCTGAAGTCGGCCTCGGATCCAAAATAGCTGGCGGCAACGCCGCCTTCGACGGTGGTGTAGCTGCCGCGCGTGCTTTCCAGATCGTTATCGCGGCGGTTGCGCACGTAGAAAAAATTGGGACTTCCCACCCGGGTTGGCTCCGAGAGCAGCGGAATGAGATTGGTGGTGACCTCAATATTGCTGGCCTCGACGCGGCGGTAACTGAAACCGTAGGTAAGCGTCGTCAGCTCGCGGTCCTGCAGTTTGTACAGCACTTGCGAAACTTGCAAACTGCCCTCCAGCCGTTTGGAGGTGAAAGTGGAGACGTCCACGGTGTTGTCGTATAGGGCTGTGGCGGTGAAACGAAGATTGTCACGGTTCAGCAGTTTGGGGACGGCGTAACTGATGAGCCCTTTTTGTTGCAGGCGGCCGAGAGCGCCCTTCATGCTTAAGGTCTGATGACGACCGCCGACGTTGATGCGGTTGACCCCGAAGGACACCATAGGACTGACGCCGGTCTGTCCCAGCGGCTGATTGGTTCCGACCGCGGGTTGTCCGGTCTGGAACTCGAAACCGACTCCGTAATCGAAGGTGTAACGATCGGCCTCGCGCGCGGTGACCAGCACGTTCTTGCGCGATTCGGTACCCTCCGGATTCTGAATGGCAGTGTCCACCTGTTTGAAGAGGCCGACGTCGTAGAGGCGGCGCTGGCTCTCCAGCATGTCCTGCTGGCTCAGGGGCGCGCCGGGCTGCACCCGCATTTCCCGGCGGGCAACACCGGCGCGGGTGTAGTGCAGGCCATCGAGAAAAACGCGATCCACAAAAAACTGCTCGCCTTCATGAATCGAAAAAGTCACACCAACGCGCGGCAAGTTGTCCGGTAACGAAACCGGAACGTAGCCGACGTCGACGGTGGCATTGGGAAAACCATTGTCGAAATACTTTTCCAGAATTGTGTCGCGGTCATCGGCCAGACTCGATTCATCAAAGCCCTGCCCCTCGGCAGTGGAAATCTCGGGAAGCTGTTCCTGCGGAAGCGTGAAGCTGCCATCGATGCGGACCCAGGCCACGTGCGTTTGCGGCCCCTCCTTGACGGCGATCTCAATGGCCAGTTGCGAGGGCTCGCCCTGATACTTCTGCACCAACTTGCTGGTGACATCGGCTTGCCGGAAACCACTCGCCCGATAGAGATCCTGGATACGCCGGACATCCTCTTCGAGGAGCGCTTCGTTGTAACGCCCGTGACTGAAGATGCGCCCGGCGGCTTGGTCCTGCATGCGCGCGCGAATCAGTTCGTCGGAAAAATATCGATTGCCGGAAATGCGAATGGCGGCGAGTTTGTGGCGGTCGCCGGGATTGACGGTGTAAACGACCTGCAAATTCTTGCCCTCCGTCGCGGTGTGCTGGCTCACGACAACGGTAGCCTCGAAGTAACCAAGGGTCTGCAGATGGTTCTGGATGTTGCGCCGGCCTTCGTTGAGGAGATCGTCGTCAACCGCGCCTTCTTCGTAAATTGGCACCAGCTTTTTCAATATGCGCTGGCTGAGTTTGAAACCCTCGGCGGCAACCTGCACCACCGGACCGCGGTCGACTTTGAAGACGTAGTCCACAGTGTTGCGCTCGGGATTGTAGGTGCGGCCGGCCACCTCGACCTGGGCGAGCAGCCGATCCTGCTTCTGATAGCGACTGCGAATGCGTTGCAGGGCGCGTGTAATGCGATTTGAGGCGACCAGATCGCCGGAATGGAGTCCGGCGATCTCCTTGAGCTCGGCGATGGAACAGCCAGCGTCGCCTTCGAGAGTGATCTCTCCGACTACGGCACGCGGCCCGGGAAGCACATGGAAGGTCAGATTGACCTGGTACTGCTGCTCGTCGCGCTGTTCGGAGATCGTCACTTTTGACAAGTGGAATCCATTTTCTTCCATGACTCGTTGGATGCCTGGGAGAGCGCGATCCAGTTTTTCCCGCGCGAAGAGTTCGCCGAGTTGTAAGCGGGTAGCACTGGCCAGTTGGTTCGCGGACGGATTGTTCGAAACGCCCTCGATCGTCACCATGCCCACGAAGAAATTGGCGACTGTCAGAAAGCGCAGCCGGACGCCGGCGGTCTCGGCGCGATCGACTTCGGCCTGAATGTCGGAAAATCGTCCGGTGGCAAAAAGGCCCTGCATGGCATCGTGCAGCGCTTCGCGGGTGAGCGGGTCGCCAACCTTAAGCGGCGTAGCCGCCAGCAGCGAAGCCGCTTCTTCGGGGGGAACTCCCGGCAACTCGATCTGATCGACTGGCAAACCGAGATAGGGAGCGATGGCTCCGAAGGTTGCTCCGGACGTTGCTTCGGACTGCGCGGGCGACTCGGCGGGCTGCTGCGCGGCAGGTGGCGAACTCTGGGCCCGACTTGCTTCTTGCGCGATCAGCATCGAAAGTGCGAGGGCAACCCGTGCGGCAACGCTCCGCCGCCATACTCCCTTCCGCAATTCAAGCTGGTCAATCATGAAACCTTAGTCCGGCCCCCATTTACACAAGAAACTTTTTTACGTCGTAGTTCGCGATGGAATTAGCTAGCTCGTCAGGAGAGACTCCGTGCTTATTCTTCAAGTGCTTGTCGGCCGCGTGCGCAAGAAGCAGCGTAATCATCTCACCACGGCCCTTTGAATCGAAGACGGCCCGAAATAAAGCCGTGTTGCCGTGGGAATCCAGGGCATCAACCTGGGCACCATGTTGCAGAAGGAGATTGGCCGACGCTATCTGATACTCCCGAGCCGCGAAATGCAACGGAGTTTCGAGGTTGTTGTCGTGTGCGTTGACGTTTGCGCCTGCATCGATGAGGTCGGACGAAATGTCGAGTCTGCCATCCATGACGGAGATGAACAACGATGTCCTTCCATCGCGGTCAACGTCATCGACATCATCGCCGTTCCTAATTGACTCGTGGACCCCGACCAAATTCCCTATCATGACCGCTTGATGAAGCGGGCCAAGGCTAGTTCTGTTTTTTCCTTTAGGGCTGCTTTTGTTCATGCTCGTGGCTCCTGCTTTCGGGTTCGATGAATCAATCAAGGGCACACGTTGCTCTCACGAACAGAGTTTGACGACCGGAACCTATAATACTTTGTTGGGAAGCTCGGGAAAGGTAATCGCTAAGGTTATTGCTTTGGAAATGGACGACCGCTACTCGCGCCAGGTGTTGTTTCAGGAGATCGGAACGGAAGGCCAGGAGAAGCTGTCGCAGGCCCGTGTGGTCATCGTCGGCTGCGGCGCTACCGGTTCTGCCCTGGCTTCGTTGCTGGCGCGTTCGGGCGTCGGGACGCTGCGGATTCTCGACCGCGACTACGTGGAGCCGAGCAATCTGCAGCGGCAATCGCTGTTCGATGAGAACGACGCGCGCGAATCGGTGCCGAAGGCGATTGCGGCGGCGCGGCAAATCGCGCGTTTCAACTCGCAGATCACGGTCGAACCCCAGGTCGCGGACCTGACGCCGGCGAATGTCGATTCCCTGCTCGGCGGCTCCGACCTGATCCTGGATGGCACCGACAACTTCGAGACGCGCTACCTGATCAACGATTATGCGGTGAAAAATTCCGTGGCCTGGATTTACGCGGCAGCGGTCGCGAGTTATACCGTGACCATGAACATCCTGCCCGGCGAAACGGCGTGTCTGGCCTGCATTTTCCCAGAATCTCCGCGCGGGACGGGGGAGACTTGCGAGACCTCCGGCATTTTGAATTCCGCGGTGAACCTCGTGGCGTCGATTTCGGCTACGGAGGCTTTGAAATTTCTGGTGGGGGCGCGTTCGAAGATGCGGCGGACGCTGCTTTCGTGGGATGTCTGGACGAACGAGGGGGCGGAGTTGGCGGCGAGTCATCCGCGATCGGGATGTCGCGCCTGCTTGCGAGACTTTGTTCATCTGGCGGGCGAAGGGCGGCCTCACATTACTTTGTGCGGCAGGAACTCCGTGCAGATTCACGAACGAGAGCGGCCGATCGATTTTGCGGAACTGAGCGCCCGCCTGCAGCCTCTCGGCAATGTTCGCCACAACGAGTTTGTGCTGAAGTTCTGGCGCGAGCCGTATGAGATGACGCTATTTCCCGACGGGCGGGCGATCATCAAGGGAACGACCGACACGGCCATTGCGCGGAGTCTGTATGCGCGATACGTCGGCAGTTAAGCGCGTCGGTGGTTAAGATCATCGGCAAATGGAGCAACGGGCGTCCCTTCGGCAGGCTCCGGGCAGGCCCTCGCCCGTCTATCGATCGCTTGGCCGGGCGGGGACGCCCGGCGCTCCACCTGAAGTGCGCTAATCGATTGCAGGTTGTGCGCACCGATTTTCACCTTCCTCGGCGGCCGGTCTCGTGCGAATCTCAGTTATTTGGCCGAGAGTGCCGCGAATCTCCTAGCATTCTGGCTGTCAGCGGGCCGTCCTGAACTGGCCCGCAAACTGCACTTAAACCGGGTTGTGTTAGTCCCCTGTGGAGGCAGTATGCGACCCTATTTGGTTCTGGTGGCGGTGGTTTTTGTGGCAGTGGCGGCTTTTGGGCAACAGCCCTTTCCTCTTCCCGGCTCTTGCTTTTACGGATGCGGCCCGTATATCCCGCTGGTGACCACACCCGAGATATCGCTGCAAACGGTTTCGCCGAATCCGGTCGGCGCGAGCAACGCCACCACGGGATTGATCGCGGGCGCAACCAACTCGACGCTTTCGCAGATTCAAGGATCCACCAGTTCGGTGTACACCGCGCCCGTGTGGTACCAGGGCGGGGCTCCGCTGACCACGCCGCAGGTCCACCTGTGGCCCGAGCCGGTTGGACGCGAAGGCCGCATTATGCACGATGCGATGCGCGAAGAACGTCCGCGGGAAGAACGCGGCCCACGCGAAGAAGCGCGCCCTGGCTGGACCTATTTCACGGGACACGAGCACACGGCGAGCGTAGCCCATGCGGCGAGTGCTACAAAGGGATCAAGGAAAGCAGACCACGTCTATACCAACGACGACGTCACACGCCAGAATGACAAGAACGGCGAGGTGAAGTACGACGGCAAGACGGAAAAGCTCTAAGGCGGCTGTCAGCTCTCAGCTCTCAGCTTTCAGTTCTTGGTTCTCGGTCACGACGTTTTGTGGAGGCCGAGAGGCTCTCATTTCTGGAACGAATAGGAACCGTTTGCCTTACAGCGAATCCGGAGTCGCGGCCACCGCAGGCCGCCTACCGAGCTGCGATCGACTTGGACCCTTCGACTTCGCTCAGGCCAGGCTCGCGAAGGCGCCCGTCCCCACACGAACGGGCTACGTTTTGCCGAGCCATTCCCTTCCCCAATCTGCTATCTTCGTCGGTTGATTCTCTCCACACATACCACGCAGGCGCCCACACGCGCCGAGGATGAGTGTCTTCATGCCTGAGCAGGCTCGACCGGAACCGTCTCCGCTTTACCGCTGGACCGTGCTGCTGTTCGTCAGCGTGGCCATGGGCGGTAACTACTACATTTACGACAGTATCAATCCGCTGGAACGTATCTTCATCGACAAGCTGGGCTTTTCCGCCACAGAGTTCGGATGGTTGAACTCGTCCTATAGTGTAGCTGCGGTCTTAACCCTGCTTATCGGCGGCATCATCATCGACCGCATTGGCACCAAGAAGGCGATTACGTTCTTTGCGGGACTTTGCCTGCTGGGAGCCGCACTCACCGCCGCTCGCGGGCGTCCCGGGGTGATGATTGCCGGTCGCACCGTGCTGGGGCTGGGCGCCGAATCGATGATCGTCGCAGTGACGACGGTGCTCGCCAAGTGGTTTAAGGGCAAAGAACTGAGTTTCGCTTTCGGGATCAATCTCACCATTGCCCGTCTGGCTTCGGTGGCGGCCGACAACTCGCCGACCTGGGCGAACAAGGCGTTTTATCCTCAGGGCCCGGCGGGCGAGCCGAGTTGGCAGGGACCGTTGTTGATCGCCGTCGGCGCTGGGCTGATGGCGGTTATCTGCTCGGCCATTTATTGGGTGCTCGAAAGCCGGGCGGAGGGACGGTACGAACTTGGCCAGGCGGGATCCATCGACAAGCTGGAGTTCGGGCGGACTCTTCGATTCAATCCGTCATATTGGCTCGTGGTGGGGCTCTGCTTCACGTTCTACTCGGCGATTTTTCCCTTCCGCACATTTGCAATCGACTTCTTCACCAATAAGATCCTAGCGACCCACGGCGGCATAAGCGCTACGGAAGCGATTCGGGTGCTGGCGCACGAGCAGGCGGGAATGTTCAACAGCCTGCTGCCCCTTTCGGCCATGGTCGCGACCCCTCTTTTCGGACTGCTTTCCGACAAGATCGGGAAGCGCGCGTTCTTGATGATGTTCGGCTCGATCCTGCTGATGCCGGTCTATCTGATGATGGGATTCACCAATGTTTCGCTGTTCGTGCCGGTCTGCATGATGGGGGTGGCCTTTTCCCTGATTCCGGCGGTGATGTGGCCCTCGGTCGCATACATCGTGGACCAGAACAGGCTGGGGACCGCTTACGCTTTGATGACGCTGATTCAGCAGATCGGCTTCTTCGCCCTGAACCTCCTGATTGGCAAGGCCAACGACTTTTCTCACGCGGGGCTGGATAACCCGGGAGGATATGGGCTCGGTATGTGGATCTTCTCGATTCTCGGATTTGTCGGATTGGCATTCGCCATTCTGTTGCGGATTCGCGAAACGGGTCCACATGGTCATGGGCTGGAGACGATTACGGCTAAGGGGTAGAGGGTTGCGGCCCAGTGGAGAGACAGGCGTCCCTTCGGCAGGATCAGGGCAGGCCTTCGCCCTCCCGGAAGGTGCGGCGGGACGGACGGGGACACCTGTCTCTCCACAAACCGATAGTTACGAAAGTGATCTCTGGCCAACTTAGCCGAGTACTTTGGTCGGATAGATCATTCGGCAAGCTACAGTTTTTGGTATTCTGACGACTTAGAAACGGTCGAGAGTGCTTCGGCGATTCCCTCGGCAAATTTGTACAACGAAAAGAGTTTGAAGCCGCATCTGAAGCAGTAGCGGCCGGAAAAGACAACTTGACCGACCCGAAGCAAGGCATCACCGAAGCAGAGGCGATTGAGCAGGCGAAGCAGGGCCACGAAGCGGCATTCGAAGTCTTGTATCACCTGCACAAACGGCGCGTGTACTCGCTATGTTTGCGCATGGTCTCCAATCCCGCGCAGGCCGAAGATCTGGCCCAGGAAGCATTCCTTCAGCTATTTCGCAAGATCGGCACGTTTCGGGGCGAATCTGCTTTCTCCACCTGGCTGCATCGCATGACGGTCAACGTGGTCCTGATGCAGCTGCGCAAGAAGGGGCTGCCGGTGGTGTCGCTCGAAGAGACTCTGGAATCGGACGACGAAGTTCCGAGGAAAGAGTTCGGCACCAAGGACGCGAAGCTGACGGGCTCGATCGATCGGCTGCAATTGCAGCGGGCGATCGATAAGCTGCCGCCGGGATATCGCACGGTTTTTGTGTTGCACGATGTGGAAGGGTTTGAGCACAACGAAATTGCCGAAATGGTGGGCTGCTCGATCGGCAACAGCAAATCGCAGCTCCACAAAGCGCGATTGAAGCTGCGGGATTATCTGAAGTTCATGAGAGCCGAAAAGGCCAAGACGGGGTAGTAGAAGTTGCGGTGCTGGGAGAGTGTGGGCTATGACGTGTTCAGAGGTAGAGAGGGTTCTGCCGGAGCTCCTCGACGACGCTTCGGAGCGTGCGTTTCCGGCTGGCTTCGAGACTCATGTGAAGTCCTGTCCGGCTTGCTCGGGCTTGGTCTCGGATCTGAGGCTGATCGCGAGTGAATCCCGGCAACTGGCGGCAAGCGAAGAACCGTCGCCGCGGGTGTGGCTACGCATTGCGGCTGAATTGCGCGCCGAAGGGCTCATCCGCGAACCGAAGTCCGCGCCCAGCCGCCCCATTCTTATCTCAACTTCTCCTCGCCGGCGATGGAGCGCGTGGTGGCTGGCGCCGGTTGCGGCTGCGCTGCTGGCGGCAGGCTCTTACGTGGTAAGTCATAAGCCAGCCCCGCAAGTGGCGAAGCAGCAGCCTGCTGTGAAAACGGTCACTTCCCCGGCGCTTCCGCCAACTCCGGGGGATACGGTGGGAGGTTCCATTGTGGCCCGGCGAGCTGCGGAGAAACATGCGGCCACGTCGGCGCGCAATCAGAGTTCTGGCGCGACAGTGGCATCGAAATCCATCCCACCAACGGTCCCGGCCGGTCGCGCAGTATCGGCCTCGCCGAATGCGGAAGATCAGCAGTTTCTGAGTGTAGTTTCGACTCTTGCCCCTTCCATGCGGGCCAGCTATGAAAGTGAATTGCAAGCGGTGAATGCCGACATACAGGAAACGCAGGCATACGTAAATCGGAATCCGGGAGATGCAGACGCCCGGCAGCACTTGATGGATGCTTATCAACAAAAGGCACTTCTTTATCAGATTGCGTTGGATCGTATTCAATAGAAGGGCGGACCGGCGTTCCCGGCCGCAGGGGCAGCGTTTTATGGCGCGTCATCAGAAGGCAATTATTCACTACACTGCAGTCGCAACTCTGGCGGCAGCAACCTGCCTGTCGGCGGCGGCCTTCGCCGAGACTAAGAAGGAACTCCATTTCACGGTCGGTCCCAACGCGAATATTTCGGTGGACACGCAGGACGGGGCGATCTCGGTAAAGCCGGGCAGCAGCGATCAGTTGGTGGTGTGGGCCACGCTCAAGTCGGACGACGTGGAGGTCGATCAGCAGCAGAATGGCAACCGGGTTGAAATCGCCTCGCACCTGCTGCGGGGCGCGGACCAGCAAGCGGGCCGGGTTGATTACGAACTGCTGGTTCCGCCCGACGCTACGCTCAATCTCCATTCTTCGACCGGTCCGTTGTCGGTGGAGCGGTTGCACGGCGACTTAACCCTGGAAGGCGCGGATGCGGTGGTGAATGTGCGCAACGTCGCGAATGGTCATGTGCACGTGCGGACGATGCGCGGTCCGATCACGCTGACCGACGTTCGCAACGGTCACGTTGAAGTCGCTTCCATCAGCGGCGACATCCATCTGAAGTCGGTCACGGGGCCACTGGTGCAGGCCGACTCCACCAGCGGGAAAATTTCCTACGACGGTGATTTCGGCTCGGGCGGCGAGTATCGGTTCACCACCCATAAGGGTGATATCGAGGCCTGGGTGCCGGCGGAGGTCTCAGCCGATTTCAGAGCGCACTCCGTGCTGGGCCGGGTACAGCACGACTTTCCTCTTCAACCTAAGCACTCCCGGTTTTCCGAGGAAGTGGGACGTTCCTTCGTTGGCACTACCGGCAAGGCAGCATCGGAAGTCGTGCTGCGCTCGTTCAGTGGTAAAATCCGCCTCAAGCAACGCTGAACCAGCCATCAGCCTTCAGCCATCAGCTTTCAGAAAGAGATCCCTGACCGCTGAAGGCTAATGGCTAACGGCTGCGTTCCATGGAGAGCCATGGAAGTGCGCGCGGTATTCCTTGTGGGATTCATGGGTTCCGGCAAGAGCAGCGTTGGGCGGGAACTGGCCCGGCAGCTGGACTGGGATTTTGTGGATCTGGATACGCGAATCGAGTCCCGCGAACGGCAGACCGTTCCCGAAATTTTCCGGGAGCGAGGGGAGACCGGATTCCGGCTCGCCGAAACCGACGCGCTTCGGGATCTGCTGGCCGAATCGGGGCAACCGAACCGCGTGGTCGCGCTCGGCGGCGGGGCTTTCGTGCAGGAAAGGAACCGCGAATTGCTTCGGCCTTGGCTTTCGGTTTTTCTGGAAGCGCCGGCATCCGAACTCTGGCAACGGAGCCAGAGCGATGGCATCGAACGGCCGCTGCGCGGAGATCCGTCGCAGTTCGAACGGCTGTACGAGGAAAGGCTTCCCTTCTACCGCGAGGCGAGCCTGGTGATCGATACGGCGGGCAAGACGGTGGCTTCGATTTGCCTCGAGATCGAAAGTGCGTTGCAACTTAGGGAGACTCCGGAAGGCGCGGGGCGGGGCTTATCCGGGATGAATCTGACAAGTTTCAGAACAGGAGAATCACAGTGAAGCTGTCTCATCGGCTGCTCGCTTTCATGATGGCACTCGTATGTGGGTTTGCGGCGTCGGCTGCTCCTCTGCCAAAGGAGAAGCAAAAAGAACCCGAGGGGCAGAAAGTCGACTCTGGATCGTTCGGCGTGTTCCAGAATGACCATCGGGTGGGGACCGAGACGTTTTCGATCTATCAAACCAGCAGCGGCAGTGTCATACGCTCCGAGTTCAAGACGGAGAACGCTCCCACGCAGGATGTGCAAACTTCCGAGTTGCAGCTTTCCGCGAACGGGGAGATTCGGCGTTACCAGTGGAATGAGTTGAGCCCGGACCAAGCGGAGTCGGTGGTGGCTCCCAATGATGATTTTCTGAATCAGAAGTGGAAGGCTGGACCGCAGGAGAAGGAACACGAACAGCCCTACCTGCTGCCGACGTCGACCAGCATCCTGGACGACTACTTCTTCATTCACCGCGAAGTGCTAGCCTGGAAATTTCTCGCCGCAGCCTGCAAGCAGGAAAAAGGGCAGGTGCAATGCCCAGTAAAGCAGCGCGCCCAGTTCGGAACCTTGAACCCGCGCCAGCGTTCTTCGGCGCAGCTCAGTGTGCAGTTCCTCGGCCGGGAAAAAGTGACGCTTAAAAATGGGCCGCAGGAACTGAACGAACTGGAACTGAAGAACGACGCCGGGACGTGGCAACTCTGGCTGGACGATCAATTCAAGGTTATGAAGATGTCCGTGGTCGGAGAGCATACCGAAATAGTGCGCGATTAGACCACAGGTCTTAGGTCTTAGGTCTTAGGTCTTAGGTCTTAGGTCTTAGGTCTTAGGTCTTAGGTCTTAG
>Ga0182027_10000102_pt1 | contig 131765 bp, 133 predicted proteins | sample 712E1DmetaG_FD_121300 | JGI IMG/M metagenome (GOLD analysis project Ga0182027, IMG submission 121300) | Permafrost microbial communities from Stordalen Mire, Sweden - 712E1D metaG (Illumina Assembly) | ecosystem: Environmental > Terrestrial > Soil > Wetlands > Permafrost | place: Sweden...
GACAACAATGGAGCGGGTCGACGGGCTGAAAGACAAAGAACTGTTTCCGGTCGCTTTGGCCCGGGGGAGATTGGAAAAACCGAAAAAAACGATTGCCAGAATGGTCAGAAGAGCGATTGATCTTGCGGTTTTAGTCTGATTTACTTTTTTCACAAACTTTATTTTTGTTTGATCCGGTTGCCAAAAGACTGATTACTGGTTACACGGAGTGAAACTTTTATTATAATCGGCGTGAATGTAAGTATAATCGGTGCTGTTGACGGTGCCGTCGCCGTTCATATCCGCCGTGCTGTTGGAAGTGTTATAGTAGTTGTGAAAATAAGTGTAATCAAGGTTGGAAACAGTGCAGTCTTTATTGAGATCTCCGCTATAGGTGATGGGTTTGCTGACTTCCGTAACCCCCCCTGTACCGGTGGCACATCCGCTGATGTTAGGCGTGCTGGCATCGTCGTAGGCGACAACAGCGAAATAATAAGTTTGCCCCGGAGTAAGGGTACCGTTAAAAAAATATTTTGTTGAAGTTCCGCCCGGAACATCCTGGGCTGTTCCCAAACCTGCCGGACAAGTGCTAGCCCAATGGGAAGAGGTATCATAATAAACTTTATAGCCGGCGAGACCCGTCAACGTTCCGCCGCCCTGGTCGGTCGTGGGCGGTACCCAGGAAACAGTTGCTGAACCGGCACCGGTCGCCTGGACTTTACCGGCAAAAATCACAAATGAAAAACAACCTATAAAAATAAGCGTTAATATTTTTTTTTGTTTTTTCATACTGTAAAATATTCCCCTAAACTTGAAGGATTATATTGCTGGTCTTATTATACCACATTTTGTAAGCTAAGTTATCCACAATTTTTTTTAAATCCGTTGCCTTAAAAATTTTGGAAACTTAAGCTCGGAGAAAATATGCGTTTTTTGATTTCGCTGGAAAAACAGCTTTCTTTTCTGCTTTTATCGTAAGTAGTCACTGAAAAATAATAAGTTTTACCGATAGCCAGATTTTTTAATATATAAGTTGGTTTTTGCGGTGTGTCAGTTTTTTTGACATCCACTTTTTCCGTATATCCGCCGGGCGGGCAACCACCGGTTCGCGGGTTGGTGCCGTAATAAACTTTATATCCGGCTACATCCGCTTCAGCATCGGCATTCCAGGAAAGAGTCGCTCTCCCACTCAAGGGATGCTTACTTAAAACAAATAAAACAATAATTAAAATTATGATTCCGATCAAGATTAATTTTCTTCCGCCCATTTTCATGCCGTTATTGTAGCACAATTTTTTATAGTTAAACAGCCGTCGATAAAGACATTCTTGTGTTTGTGAAAAAGTTCTTGTTATTCCTTATTTTGTCTTCGGACAGTAATCATAATTTCCGGGGAAATATCCAAGATAGCTACGGACAAGTTGGAGGATTGGTGTATGAATGAATTGATTTTTTCTGCTCGCTATGGTATAATATTTTTTGATTTCGAGTGTCCTGTGATATAATAAGTTGAGAAATATTATGGATTTAAAGGCAACAATCATAATTTTAGACTTTATGAAAGCTTCCCGGGTGGTGAAGAACGTCGGCTGTATTATGGCCCAGGAGGTTGATTTTGGCTTTAGGGTCGTTGTCATTGATAATTCTTGTAACCAGAGCAATGCCAATATCCTGAAAGACGGGCTTAAAGACTATAAAAATGTCGAATTAGTCATTAACCCGCAAAATTCCGGTTACATCAAAGCGCACAATGAGATAAAAGACCGGATCGAGGGAAATTATATCCTTATCGTCAATCCGGACGTCCTGTTTAAGGAAAAAGAGGCGCTTGGAAAAATGGTCAGTTTTATGGATGCCAATCCCAATGTTGGCATCCTCGGTCCGAAACAGATCAACGATAGCGGAGAAATTGCGATGACCGTCCGCGCCTGGCCGAAACTTTATGTACAAGTGGCGCGGCGCACTTTTTTGCGCCAATGGCCGTGGTTCAAAGACAAAGTGGCGTATGACGAAATGCGCCATCTCGATTATTCCAAAACCCAGGATGTCGATTGGGTCCAGTCTTCCTGCATCATCGTCCGAAAAGATCTGTGGAACAGGATCGGCCGGCTTAACGAAAACTATTTTCTTTTTATGTCCGACGTGGAACTCTGTGTCGAATCCTGGAAAAATAAATTGAGAGTAGTATATTATCCGGAAGCGCAGGTGTATGCGGACGGGAAAAGGCTGAGCGCCGGAGGCTTTCTGACTTTTTTCAAAAGTTGGACGCTTCGCCAGCACGTCAGAGACGCCCTAAAATATCGGATGAAATATTTTTTAATGGCTAATCCCAGAAAGGAATATTATAGATCGATCGAAAAAAAATGAACCAGGAGGAAGCAAATTATCCAATGAGAATAAACCGCTATTTGGCGCTTAAAAATATTTGCAGCCGGCGAGAAGCGGATGATCTTATTAGCCGAGGCAAAGTCCATATAAACGATCGCCCGGCTGTTTTGGGTGACAAAGTGTCGGAAGACGATAACGTGGAAGTATTTTTAGATGACGAGACAAAAGAACTTGTCTATTTGGCGTATAATAAACCGAAGGGAATAATCACCCATAGCCCGCAAAAAGGAGAAAAAAGTATAGAAAACATCCTCAATTTTCCGCAAAAAGTATATCCGGTAGGCCGGCTCGACAAAGATTCTTATGGTCTCATTGTTCTCACTAACGATGGACGGGTGACAGGAAAACTTTTGTCTCCCGACCAAAACCACGAAAAAGAATATACGGTGAAAGTCGATCGCGATATCACCCCGTCGTTCATCAAGCATATGAGTGAGGGCGTGGAACTGGACGATGGCTATGTGACGCGGCCGGCAGTGGCCAAAAAAATTAATAACATTACTTTTTCCATCATTCTGACTGAAGGAAAGAAAAGGCAGATCCGGAGAATGTGTGAAAAACTGGGCCGGGCAGTCACGGATCTAGTAAGGGTGAGAATTATGAACATCAAGCTCGGTAATCTTCGCTCGGGAGCGCATAGAAAGATCGAAGGCAAGGAACTGGATGATTTTTTGGGCGTAATCGGGATAATGGAAAAATAAATCAAAATCGCTAGTAGGTCATCTTATTATTGAATTGTTTTCTTTTATATAATGAAAAAAAAGTTGAAAGTAGCCGTAGGGATGTCAGGGGGAGTGGATTCTTCCGTTTCAGCCTGTCTTTTGAAAGAACAAGGCTACGATGTGACGGGATTTTTTATGAAATTTTGGTCCGATAAGTCCTGCCCGTCCAAAAGAGAAAATAGCTGTTGCAATGCGGAAGCGATAAAAAGCGCTCAGGAGGTGGCGAGAAAATTAAATATTCCGTTTTACGTGGTGGACGCAAAAAAGCTGTTTAAGGCTACGGTAGTAGACGACTTTGTCGAAGAGTATAAAAATTTGAGAACGCCCAATCCTTGCATAAAATGCAACAAATTTATCAAGTTTGGCTGGTTTTGGGAAATGGCAAAATCAATGAAGTTTGACGCGGTATCCACCGGCCATTACTGTCAGATAAAAAAAGATAAAAAAGGAATATTCCATCTGCTAGCAGGCAAAGACAGCAACAAAGACCAATGTTACTTCTTGTATCGGCTGGATCAATCTCAACTCTCCCGGATTATTTTTCCGGTGGGAAAACTTAATAAAAGCGAAGTGAGAAAAATGGCCGAAAAGAATAAATTGAATTTTGCGGACAAAAAAGAAAGCCAGGAAATTTGTTTTATCGCTGACGAAGATTACAGGGAATTCCTGAAAAGACATCTGCCGCGCCAATATTTTAAACCCGGAAACATAATAAGTCTGGAAAAACAGATCATTGGCCGCCATCAGGGACTCATCAACTATACTATCGGACAAAGAAAAGGGATAGAACAGCTGGCGGTTAAAGATGAAAACAGAAAACCGCTTTATGTAGTCGGTTTCAAAAAAAAGACCGATGAGCTGGTCGTCGGCTTTGATACGGATATTTATAAAAAGGAAATGATGCTTCAGAGTACAAGCTGGATTTCAGAAGAAGTGAAAGAGCAGGCTTTCAAAAACTTAAAACTTACAGTAAAAATACGCTATCGCCACGCGGCCGTTCCTTGTTCCATCGAAGCGGTCGGAAAGAATAAAATTAAAGTTATATTCAACCAGCCGCAGCGAGCCGTCACTCCCGGCCAAAGCGCAGTGTTCTATTGGGGCCAGGAAGTGTTGGGCGGGGGAATTATTTCCGAACGGTGATTTTTTTGATTTCTTCCGAAAGGGTTTCCAGAATTTTATCTTCGCTGACGCTTTTTATCACTTTTCCCTTCACAAAAATGGCGCCGGATTTTTTTCCGCCGGCTACTCCAATATCAGCCTCTCTGGCTTCTCCTGGACCGTTCACCACACAGCCCATAACGGCTACCTTGATCGGCTCGTCCACAGTTGCTAAAAGTTTCTCCACTTTTTTAGTGAGGCTGATAAGATTGATCTCGGTTCTGCCGCAAGTTGGGCAGGAAATGAGTTCCGGTCCGCGTTGTCTCAGTCCCAGCGCCTTGACAATGGCCCAGCCGACTTTTATCTCTTCTTCTGGCGGAGCGGTGAGCGAAACACGAAGCGTCGCGCCAATTCCTTCCTGAAGCAAGGTGCCGATGCCAATGGCATTTTTAATCGAACCCATAGCATAAGTGCCGGCGTGAGTGATGCCCAAATGGAGAGGGTAGGGAACTTTTTTAGCCAACATCCGATAAGCTTCCACCATCGGTTCAACATCGCTGAATTTTATGGAAAGGAGGATATCCCGGAAATTTAATTCCTCCAAAATTCGCACGTGCCTAAGGCACGACTCCACAGCTGCTTTGGGCGACGGCCCGAATTTTGCCAGAAGATCTTTTTCTATCGATCCGACGTTTACTCCAATCCTGATAGGAATTTTTTTTGCCTGACAAGCCTTCACTACCGCTTGCACTTTTTCTTTCGAACCGATATTACCCGGATTGATTCTTACCTTATCTATCCCTTGCCGGATAGCTTCAAGTGCCAGAAGATAGTCAAAATGGATATCCGCCACCAGGGGAATATGAATTTTTTCTTTTATTTTTCCAATGGCAATGGCTGCGGCCATATCCGGTACGGCCACCCGCACGATCTCGCAGCCTTCTTTTTCAAGGGAGAGAATTTGTTTCACGGTGGCTTTGATATTACGCGTATCAGTATCACACATCGATTGTACCCTGACCGGATTATTGCCGCCGAGCTTATATGGCCCGACTTTAACTACTGATGATTTATAGCTCATATACTAATCTTTAATTACTTATGCGTTGGTCTATTGTATCAAATAATTTTAATAAAAAAAAGTGGCAAGGCTTGCAATGGCAGGCCTCGCCAAAAAACAACGAAGGAAAAATTAAAAAGGAACTTTTAGCTTTGCTTTGTCGAACGCTCTTATCAGACATTGTTGTGTTTTCTGAGTTCCGCCTGGATTTCTTCGTTCGTTGGTTGCCGAATTATCGGCCACCCTTTTTCATCGTATCCTTGTGAAAGTTCCATCGTGATAGGCATTTCCCCGTCGTATCCGATGATCATCCGGCTAGCGCACGACTCCCGTGCACAGCAACCCGCAATCGTTCCCACGCCCTCTTTCATAAACATTCTCCTTATTTGAAATTTATTAATAATATTACCTAAAAAATAAATAATAGTCAAAAAATTTTACAGGCAAACAATAGTAACTATTTTCCGTTTTTTTCATTCATATAAGTTTGTGTTAATATAAGGCATATGTACGAAAAACCAAAATTTGGAAAACCAAAATTTGAACCGGATCCTGATAACCCGACAGGAAGATATAGAAGAATAGAAAAAGAGGAAAAGGAAAGTAAACTCTTCCGCCTTTATCGTTTTTTGTCCAGATCAGAAGATAAAAATAAGCAGAAAATAAAAAATAGCAGTGGTAAAAATAACGGAATCACCCGGAGAAATTTTTTGAAATTTTCTGCTTTGGTGGGAGGGGCAGTTGTAGGAAAAGAACTAGTTGGAAATGCTAAATATATTTATGACAGTATAAATTATCAGGGCGAAGAGCCGGAAAAAGCAGTTGAAGATAGTGAAATAAAAATTCCGAGAATTGATCTGGGAATCAGTAATGAAGAAAAAGAGGAAATAGAACAGCTGATATTGCATACCTCAGATGAAGACAAAAAGGCGGCCAAAGAAGTAATAGGGGAGTTTGATCCGGAAAATCCAGGGAAACATATCACGCTTGACGAAAAAACACGGGATGCGATCAGAAATCACTGGTACGCCAGATATAAAAACGATCCGAAGTTGAGGAATAGTCTTGAATATGCGTATAACGCTATGCAGCCTTTCCTTCCGGAGCTCAGGCAAATATTCAGAACTGAATTTGCCGATCTCATCAGGACAGGAAAAATCGACGAAAAAAAATGTGAGGATCTGATCTATCTGGCTATCCCGGAATCGCATTGGAACTGGAAAGAAGATTCGCCGAAGAGTGCTCGCGGACCCTATCAGATTATGTCGTCAATGGGCAAGAAGTTTGGGATGAAAATGGATGACGGTGTAAAAATTGGTACGCCCGGAGATAAAATCCGGGACGAAAGACTGGATATTAATAAAAGTGCGCAAGTAGCTGCCCGAATTCTTAGAATAAACTTTGAGAATACCGGAGATCTGGATTTGGCCATTTCCTGGTATAACGCCGGTTTCATAGGCGGGTATGTCCGGCGCTGTCATGATCACAACAAAGGCAAAAAGGAAGGAGACAAAGAAAAAACTACCTATTCCGGATTTCTTAAATTTATGGAAGAACAGATCAATGGCCTCAAGGGCTGGCTGAAGAAAAAAGAGTGGTATCACTATGTTGATAAAAACGAAAGTCCTGGAAAAGTGGCAGAAAGGTTCGGAATTGATGATTTTGAAAAGATCGCCCGGTATAATAAGCTGAAAAAACATTATCATCCCAAGAAAAAAGATAAAACGGGACAGTACGTACTTTATTATAAGCAGATGCTAAAAATTCCCATTACAGATCTTGATGTCAAAAAGAAGATTTACGACAATATTATCGGCGGATTTATCGAAAACCTCAATTATCCGGGAAAATATAACGCCGTGATGGATATCATCAAAGAAAAAGAAGCGGAAGCAAAAGTGTGCCAAAAATTGGAGCATTTGCAAACAGCCAAAAAATAATAATTTTTTCTTAATATCCTGCCTCTTCGGCAGGCGAGTAAACCGATGAATAAGAAAAAAAGATTAGCTCTCAGAAAACATCGCAAGAGGGAAAAGAAGAAAGTCCACTTGCGAAACAGATAAGAAAAAGCCCGTCTCTTTGAAGAGAAGGGCTTCTTTTCTCGAGAATAGGTTTATTCCGAGAAAATGACCTAGAGATAGAGGAGGTTGTTGAAAAGATGTTTGTCTGTGAGGTGTTTTTCGTGCTCGCGGGCACCTGCCAGAAGCATTTGCCACCGATCTTTTTCTATTGCTTCTTGCAGGTCTGCCAGCTCTTTTTTGCGCTGCTCATCATTTCTTTTCTGTACTAGGCTTCCCGACCGCCCCATTATAGAGGCTATCTCTTTTTTGAGTGAAGGTCTGTCCTGCTCAGGAATACAGAAGCTGTTGAAAACTTCATGGCAGGCTTGACGGAATATTGCCTCCTTTTGAACGGTCCGCTCTTTGCCTCTTTTTTTCCAGCCCTTCCCCTGAGTAACACTATTCTCAAGAGTTTGCCGGTAAACACTTACTTCTCTTACTAACAGATCAATAGCGTACATTTCTCCCCCCTATTAAAGTAAAAATAATGCCAAAGAACTACGATGTTCTATTATACTACAATTTTAGCTGGAAGTCAATAGCTGACCGATTGGCTTTTTGACCGGAAAATCCTTTTAGATTACTATGAAGACAAAGAATCAATCAATCATTAAATCAATTAACCATTTAAACAGATGAAAGAAATAATAGCAGATAAAAATTTAATCTCTTATTGCGGGCTGTATTGCGGCGGCTGTAAGGCCCATACTCACGGGAAATGTCCCGGTTGCCATGAAAACAAAAAAGCTTCCTGGTGCAAGATCAGAAAGTGCTGCATTGCCAACGGGAATGCGAGTTGCGCCGATTGCAAGATTCACACTACGCCGACCGAGTGTAAAAAATTTAACAATATGATTTCCAAAATCTTTTCTTTTGTCTTCGGCTCCGACCGCCCGGCTTGCATCGCCATGATCAAAGAAAAAGGTTATGACGCTTATGCCGAAGAAATGGCGCGCCGCAAAACGCAGGCGATAAAAAGGAAGTAGTAAATATCGGGTCTTTATTTAATTCAAGCAAACAAGTATAATAAAATCAATAATTATTAACAAAATATAAAATGAAAAGCAAATTAATGCTTGCCGGCGCGGTTTTGGGAGCAGTCCTCTTTTTGTCCGGATGTGGACAGAAAAATACTGCTCAAAACACGCCGCCAGCAAACCAAGCTGCTTCTGATCAAGCGGCTAGCAATGCTCCGGCCGCGGATCAGGCGTCAAATAGTCCGGCAGATAATTCAGCGATCGTTTCCGGCCCTCAATCTCTCCATGATCTCATCGGTATGGGGAAAGATATGGAATGTACCTGGAAAACGACGGATGATAAGGGAAAAGAAACGGATGGAAAAATGAATATCTCTGGACCGAAATTTAAGATGGATATGGCAATGGATAATCCGAACGGATCGGGAAAGATTGATTATTATACCTTAAGCGACGGCACCTGGGTCTATACCTGGGGAATGATGCCGAACAATACCGGAACAAAGATGAAATTTGAAGATGTCCAGAAGGTAAACCAGGGGGTGGCAGATAGCGGAAGCCAAAGCGTTGCCGCCAACAAATGGAAGAGTGGGGAGGCCGATTGGCAGAAGAAATATGATTACCAGTGCGCTCCATGGACTGCTTCCGATTCCGATCTCACTCCTCCTTCTGATATCAACTTTATGGATATGACCCAGCTGATAAATACCAGCCTGAAGGGTCTTAATAAATAGCTTCTGAGAGCTCCCTTGCAGAAACCCCATAAACACTGCTATTATATAAAGGTAGGGGAATATTAATTATTTAAAATAAACACTATGGCAAAAATGACCAAGACGCAGATCGTCGCGGCATTGTCAGAGAAGACAGGCATGGCGAAAAAAGATGTCGCTGGTTTCTTTGAAACCCTGACGGCTCTCGCTTATGTGGAAGTCAAGAAGAATGGGCAATTCGTATTGCCGGGATTCGGCAAGATGGTGAAGGTGCACAGAAAGGCTAGGGTTGGCATCAACCCAGCTACTGGCGTGAAAATCAATATTCCTGCCAAGACTGTAGCTAAGTTTCGCTTAGCAAAAGCTGCTAAAGAAGCCGTATTATAAACAAAAGCGGAATATGAACCATAATCACCTTGGCTTAGGCTGGGGTGATTTTTTATCCGACACTTTTAAAAAAAGAAAAAGAATGTTAAATTATAAACAAGAAATATAATCTTATAGTTGCTGTAGTATAAAATAATGTAATGATATTAAATTTAATATAAATCATATGGCTTTTCACGAGAACATCGAGCAATTGGCTCTGGAAAATGATAATTTTAGGAAAGTGGTGTGCACGGGGGAGTATGCCCAAGTGGTGCTGATGAGTCTTCAGCCCGGAGAAGAGATAGGTGAAGAGACTCACGACGTCGATCAGATGTTGTGTTTCGTAGAGGGCGAAGGAGAAGCGATCCTTGAGGGCAGAGTATCGGCAGTGCACGAAAAAGATCTGGTCTTCGTGCCGGCCGGAACAAAACATAATTTCCGAAACACCAGCACCGACGGCTGGAAACTATATTCCATCTACGCTCCTCCGGAACATCCGGAAGGAACGATCCATCGGACCAAGGAAGATGCTGATGCTGAAGAGGCGGAATTTTAAAAAATATTGTAACGGATAAAACAAAAGCGCCCGAAGGCGCTTTTTGCTATTTGAAAATTTTATTTTATCAAGGATGCCGTCCGTTGCCGGAATAATAGGAATAAGGCGGAGGCATATTGGGATCAAAGCCGCCGGGGTTATTATAAAAATTGTTATAATCCATCGGATCCTGGATGGCGGCCCGCCATCTCAAAATCATCGGGTCTTTGGTATTTTGCATCTCTACGATCTGGGATTTGCCGCTAGAAAAATATGAGGGCGACGAAGTGTCCATCCGCACTTCCACTTTATCAGGATTGGTCTTGTCGAGTTTGTCCGCCGGAATTTCTTTGCCGGTCTTTTTGTTGAAATATTTAAGCTCAGGACTCTGGGTCGTGTCGAACGAGGAAGAAGAATTATTATAATCAGGAAAATTTTCATTGGGATAATTAGTCAGGGCCTGAGTCATAAAAGCGTTCCAGATAGGGGCGGCGACATAAGAACCGTCAGCGCCGGCTTTCATAGCGGTGTTATTATTATTGCCGACCCAGATGCCGGTAACGAGGGAAGGCGTGAAGCCGACCGTCCAGGCGTCGTGAAATTCCTGAGTGGTGCCGGTCTTGGCGGCCACCTGATGTCCGGGAATGACTAATTTGGTGTTAGGGCCGAAAACCATAGTACGGGCCTGATTGTCAGAAAGGATGGAATCGATCTTTCTGGCGATATCTGTGGGGATGACCGGAGAATTTTGCGGCTGGGGTTCATCGATAGTGTTTCCCTGCGAATCAACGATTTTCAATATGCCCGTGGCCGGATTACGCTTGCCGTCATTGGCGAACACGCCGAAAGCGGAAGTGTGATCGAGAAGGGTCACTTCTCCTCCGCCCAAAGCCAGAGCCAGGCCGTATCTTTTAGGTTCCTGAAGCGTAGTTATGCCCATAGAGTGAGCGGTGTTTATAGTATCCTGGAGACCGGCCAGGTAAAGAGTTTTGACGGCCGGAATATTGAGGGAATTGCCCAACGCTTCTCGCATAGAAACTAACCCGTGACTTCGGCCATCATAATTATTGGGAATATAGTCGTGTCCCGATCCGTCCGGCCCGAAATCAGTGGGGACGTCATAGATCAGATTTTCCGGCTGGTAGCCTTTTTCGAAAGCGGTAGCATAAACATAAGGCTTGAAAGAAGAGCCGGGTTGGCGGGGACTGATAGCTACGTTGACCTGTCCGTCAATCGATTTATCAAAATAATCTTTGGAACCGACCATCGCCAGGATCTGTCCGCTTTTAGGATCGATACTGACCAAGGCCGCGTTAGTAGCGCCGTATTTAGTCTGGATGGCTGGCATTTGCGTCTGAATGACGCTTTCAGCCAGTTTTTGTTTGTCCCAGTCGAGTGTGGTATATATTTTCAGTCCGCCTCTTTCCACCATATCCTGGCCGTATTTGGCCTCCAGTTGCTCTTTGATATAAAACACGAAATGAGGAGCGGCAATGGCTTGTTTCAAAGGCACAATTTTAGCCAAAGTATTTTCAGCTTTGGCTTTTTCTACCACGTCTTTATCCGCCAGTTTCAGCTCTTCAATTTTGTCGAGAACTTTTTGCTGGCGCGCCACCAGGTCATCGGTATGGTTGCCGTAAGGAGAATAATAGGTAGTGGCGTTGGTGAGAGCCGCCACCATAGCCGCTTCATCAAGACTGAGATCTTTGGCCGGATGGCCGAAAAAAGTTTGGGAAGCCGCTTCTACTCCATAAGCGTTGGAACCATAAGGAATCTCATTGAGATACATATCTAAGATCTCGTCTTTGGAATAAGTTCTTTCAATCTTAAAAGCCAGGATTATTTCTGAAATTTTTCGCTTCAGCGTCTTGTCGCGGCTCAAAAATACGTTTCTGGCCAGCTGTTGGGTGATGGTGGATCCGCCTTGCTGGATCTCATTACTCTGGACATCGGCTTTGAGAGCGCGGAGGATGGCTTTGAAATCCACGCCGGAATGATCGTAAAAACCGTTATCTTCGGCAGCGATGGTCGCTACCCGGATAGTGTCGGGAATATCGCTGTGGGCGATTACTTTCCTGTTTTCTTCCCCGTGTATCTCATAGAGGACGTGCGTCCCGCTGCGGTCATAAATGACGGAGGTCTGGGCCACTTGACTGGGAAAAGCTTGCAAGTCCGGAGAAACGCTCCGATAGAAATAAGCCAAAGTGGCGGTTCCTACGATAACCAGGATGATCAAAACATCCAGAATGATTCTGGAGACATATTTTAAAACCGAAAAAGCTTTAGAGGCGGTTTTTTCGGTTTTTGTTTTGTCAGTTGTAATATTTTTATCCTTTTGATCCATAAAGTAGCTTGAGAAAGCGTCTGTCTAGTTACTATTTAAAACAGCCGAGAAGGGCGTTTTCTTTCTTTTGAGTTAGCCAATTATATAACTATATGACGTATTTGACAAACCGGCCGTTACTGAGTTATAATATGGGCAGAAAAGCAATGAAACGGCTTGCAATATCTGCAGGCAAGGAATTGAGGTCGATATCCTATTTCATGCTTCCAAGTTAACAATTTTCGCATATTTCAGAAGATTCTGCAATAGGCGAGTCCTAAATCTTAATTCAAGTACGAAAACAATGGACGATAAAAAAACCGACAAGGATTTTGTAGAATTCGTGGTCAAGCAAATCGTGAACAATCCTGATGATGTCAAGGTCGACAGAAAAATCGATGAAATGGGTGTTCTCATCACTCTGGATGTCAATCCGGAGGATATGGGAATGATTATTGGCCGAGAAGGAGCTACTGCTAAAGCTCTCCGCACTCTTCTTCGAGTTATCGGAGCCAAGAACAATGCTCGTGTTAATCTCAAGATTAACGAACCGGAAGGCAACGAAAAGAAACCTAGCGGACGAAAGAGCATCGACGAGGTTGTTTCCGACATCAATGTTTAGTAATTAAAATAGAAAGATTATCTTTCTATCATTAAGCGATAAAAACAGCCCTGGCTTTACCAGCCTCGACTAGACGCTTGCTTTAATTTAATTATTGAAGCAAAGTGCGTCGAGTCTAGGCGGGTGTTGGGGTTGTTTTGTTTTTGATTAACGTGGTATTATTTAATAAGAATATACTATGAATTTCCATATTGTCACCATTTTTCCGAAAATTTTCGACTCTTATTTTTCCGAGTCGATAGTTAAGCGCGCGCGGAACAAAAGCGCTATCAATATTAATGTTATAAATCTTCGTGACTACACGACCGACAAACATAAAACAGTCGACGATACGCCGTATGGCGGCGGGGCGGGAATGGTTTTGAAAGTGGAGCCGATTTGGAAATGTGTGGAGGATATCAAATCCAAATTTCAAATTTCCAATGACAAATCAAATCCAAAATCCAAAATCCAAAAATTAAGTAGCAGGGTAATTTTGTTTTCGGCTAAAGGAAAAAAATATACTCAAGCTGACGCAAAGAGATTGGCTAAATACGATAATTTAATTCTTATTTGTGGACGGTATGAAGGAGTGGATGAAAGAGTGAATAAATATATTGCCGATGAAGAAATTTCCATCGGGGATTATGTGCTGACCGGCGGAGAAATTCCGGCGATGATTTTGGTAGATTCAGTGACCAGATTATTGCCGGGAGTTTTGGGCAACGGAGAAAGTATAAAAGAAGAATCGCATAGCAGTGTTGGATATTTGGAATATCCCCAGTATACTAAGCCCGAAAAATTTGAAGGACACAAAGTGCCAAAAATTTTATTGAGCGGCAATCATAAAAAAATAGAGGAGTGGAGGAAAAAAAATGCAAAAGTCCCAACAAATAGATAAAATATTATTATTCACGGTTCTCGGCCTGATATTTTTCGGTCTGGTGATGATCGCTTCGGCGGGCATCGCTTATTCCCGCACCCGCTTCGGTGATTCGTATTATTTTTTCAAGCATCAGCTTTTTTTTGGAGTACTTCCGGGACTGGTAGTCCTGTATATAGTTCAAAAAATCAATTATAACTTCTGGAAAAATATTTCCCTGCCTCTTTTCGCGGCCAGCATAGTAGCGTTAATTTTGGTTTTCGTGCCCGGAATCGGGACGAAGATTTATGGAGCCAGCCGTTGGATCCAGCTGGGTCCCTTTTCCTTTCAACCTTCGGAAATGCTAAAATTAGGACTGGTTATTTATCTCTCGGCGTGGCTGGAAAACAGGGTGGAAAGGATAAAAGATTTTTATGAGGGCCTGATGCCATTTTTGGCCATCGTAGGCATCGTCAGTTTTTTGCTCATCAAGCAGCCGGATATGGGGACTTTGGGCGTTATGATCCTGATTTCGCTGTCCATTTTTTTTCTTTCCGGCGCCAAGCTATCCCATCTGGCTTCATTGGGGATTGCTGGCGCTCTCGCTCTCTTTGTCCTTATCAAGACCGAATCATACCGGATGGACAGACTGACAGTTTTTCTCCATCCCGAGCTTGATCCCCGCGGTATCGGTTATCAGATCAATCAGGCACTTTTGGCTATCGGTTCCGGCGGGATTTTCGGTTTGGGCCTGGGCCACAGCCTCCAGAAGTTCAATTATCTTCCGGAACCGGTCGGCGATTCCATATTTGCTATAATAGGGGAAGAGCTGGGAATGGTGGGGGCGATGTTTCTGGTTATCCTGTTTGTATTTTTTGCGATACGTGGTCTGCGGATCGCCAAGAACGCTCCGGACAGATTTTCCAAACTGGTGGCGTGCGGAATAGTTTCCTGGATAATTTTTCAGGCCTTCATCAACATTGCTGCTATTTGCGGCCTCATCCCTCTTACTGGAATTCCCTTGCCGTTCATCAGCTATGGCGGAACGTCGATTATATTTTTGATGGTGGGAGTGGGAATACTTCTGAATATTTCTAAGTATTCAGCCGAGAATTAAAATATTTGAATGTCAAATTTCCAATGTCAAATGTCAAATCAAATCCCAAGTTCAAATTTCAAATTTTTTGACATTTGGATTTTGACATTGATTGGAAATTTGTCATTTGACATTTGGATTTAAAAAATAAATTAAAATAATAATTATGAAAATAGTATTAACCGGTGGTGGCACCGGAGGCCATCTGGTCCCATTGGTCACGGTAGCTCAAAAGATAAAAGAAAAAGCGCCTGATGCTGAGTTCATATTTATGGGTCCGAACGGAAAAATGGAACGGGACATTATGGGGCAGGCTAATATTCCCATAAAGCACATACTTTCCGGCAAAAAAAGAAGATATTTTTCTTTCAAGAATTTTATCGATGTTTTCAAAATTCCGCTGGGGGTCATCCAGTCGCTTTTTTGGCTTTTGATCTATATGCCGGATGCTGTTTTTTCCAAAGGCGGATACGCGTCCATTCCGGTGGTGCTGGCTTCGTGGGCTTATCGCATACCCGTGCTTATCCACGAATCTGATGCCAGTCCGGGGATGGCCAATTCTATGATGACCAAATTTGCTGAGCGGGTAGCTGTTTCTTATCCGGAAGCCGAACAATATTTTCCTGCTTCCCAGGTAGTAATTACAGGCAGTCCGGTGAGAGACGATCTGGTCCGGGGCGATGCAGCCAAAGCCAGAGAGTTGTTCCATCTGCTGGAGTCAAAAAAAATAATTTTTGTCCTGGGCGGTTCGCAGGGAGCCAGAAGCATCAATAACAAGATTTTGAATATCCTCCCTGATCTTCTGCATAAATATCAGATAATCCATCAGACAGGTGAGAAAAATTATGAAGAAGTGGCGCATAAAGCAGGGGAGTTGGGAATTAAACCTGGCCACGGCGGCTATTATCCGATGGCTTTCTATGGCAGCGAACTGGCTGATATTCTGGCCGTTTCCGATCTGGTCATCACCCGGGCCGGAGCTACGACGCTCAGCGAAATTGCGGCGACAGGAAAAGCGGCCATTGTCATCCCTCTTGACTCGTCAGCCAACAACCACCAGAGAATGAATGCCTATTCTTTGGCCAAGAACGGCAGCTGCCTGGTTATGGAAGAAAATAATCTGGGAGAACATATGATGCTGGAAAAGATAGAGGAAATAATGACAAATGACGAATTACGTGCTAAGATGTCTAGAAATATCCAGGTATTCTATCATCCCGACGCGGCAGACAAGATTGCGGAAGGAGTATTAGGAATGATTAAATAATTATGAATATCAATCTAAACGAGATTAAAAAAGTTTATGTCATCGGCATCAAAGGTTCGGGCATCATCGGCGTGGTGGAAATTTTGCATTCGCGCGGAATTGAAATTACCGGATCGGATACGGGCGAAAAATTTTTTACCGATGAGATCTTGAAAAAACTCGGCATTTCTTATTTCGAAAAATTTGATGAAAAAAATATTCCGGCTGATGTTGATCTGGTAATATATTCCACCGCTTATAACGAAAGCAATAATATAGAATTCAGGAAAGCCGAAGAGTTGAACCTGCCGATGGTCAGTTATCCGGAAATGCTGGCATTTCTATTTAACCAAAAATTTGGCATTGCGGTTTGCGGGACGCACGGAAAGACTACCACTTCGGCCTTGCTGGCCAATACTTTGAAAGAAGCGGGTGTTGACCCGTCGGCGGCTATCGGTAGTAAGGTAAAAAATTGGGACGGCAACGCTTTGGCCGGAAGCGGTCAATATTTCGTCGCCGAAACTGACGAATACCAAAGTAAATTGAGTTTTTATGATCCCAAAGCAGTGATTTTTACCAGCTGTGACTGGGACCATCCGGATTATTTTGAAAATTTTGAAGCCTATAAAAATACTTTTGTTAAATTTATAGAAAAAATTCCCCAAACCGGATTTTGGTAGTTTGGGGGGACAGTGTGAACACGTTGGAAATATCCAAAAGTTCTCAGGCGGAGGTGATGACTTACGGATTTGGAGAAGATAACGATGCCGTAATTGAAAATTATTTTTTGCGCGATAGCGAAGGCGGCAAGAAACTGCAAACTTTTCAGGTGCTTCTTCGTGGCAAGAGTCTGGGTGAATTTGAGATACGACTGGTCGGAAAACATAATGTTCTCAATGCCACGGCCGTTATCTTAGCTTGCAATAAGTTGGGCGTGGATATGGAAAAAGTGCGCCAGGCGCTCAGAAATTTCGAAGGGACGTCCAGGCGTTTTGAATATATCGGGACCAGAAAGGGAGCGATTCTTATTGATGATTATGCCCATCATCCTGACGAAATAGTGCCCACGCTCAAGGGAGCGCGGGAAATTTATCCCGAAAAAACCATCTGGGCTGTTTTTCATCCGCACACTTTCACCCGGACGAAGGCCCTGCTTTCGGAGTTCGCCCAAAGTTTTGGTGACGCGGATAAAGTGATCGTGCTGGATATCTACGGCAGTGCCCGTGAAATCCAAGGCGGCGTGCATTCCCAGGAGCTCGTTGACCTTATCAACAAATACGACCGCGGCAAGGCAGAATACATCCCGACCATCAAAGAAGCAGTGAAATTTTTGAAAGACAAAATAGGCGAAAACGACGTCGTCATCGCCATCGGCGCAGGAAACGTTTGGGAAGTGGTGGAGAAATTGAAAGAAAAATAAAATTTAATTGCAATGCGCAAAACCGAATTCGCCAACGGAGAATACTATCATATTTATAACCGAGGAGTTGATAAGAGAGAAGTGTTTTTGTGTGAAGAGGATTATTCGAGGTTTTTAGAAACCATTCAATTTGTTAATACTCAAAAAACTTATTCCGGATTATCTGATTACAAGAGAAAAGGCGCTGACAGACCTCCGAGGTCTGCTGCAGCAGCAGACCTCGGAGGTCTGGATCAAGAGTTGGTTGATGTAATTTGTTATTGTCTTAATTCGAATCATTATCACCTAATCTTGAAGCAAAAAGTGCAGAACGGAATCTCTCTTTTTATGGGAAAACTTGGCAATAGCTATACTAAATATTTTAATACAAAATACGATCGGTCCGGTTCTCTGTTTCAAGGAAAATTCAAATCTACCCACATCGATTCCAATGAACTTCTTCTTTATCTCTCTGTCTACGTAAATGCCAATCATCAAATCCACGGTTATCCCGAAAAGGATTGGCTGTATTCCAGCCTCTTGGATTATACTGGAAAGAGAGACAGAAAGTTGTGCGACAAAGAAATAATCCTGGGGCAATTTGATAACAATTTCAGTGAATACGAAAAATATTTGAATGATAACACGATGTATTTTAAGGAGAAGAAAGAAATGGAGAAATATATTTTGGAATAATTAACATATGAAAAGTCAAGGCATTAAAATTAAAGAAAACGTATCGCTTTCACGATATACCAGCTTCAAAATCGGCGGGCCGGCGAAGTTTTTTTGCGAAGTGACGAACGAATACGAGCTGGAAGAAGCGGTGAAATTTGCCAGAAGCCAGAAGCTGGCTGCTTTTCTTTTGGGTGGTGGAAGTAATTTAGTGATAAGCGATGACGGATTTGACGGACTAGTGATAAAAATTGCCAGTGACAAGCCGCAATACAAAATGAGCTCCCAGAACGGCAAGATATATCTCGAGTGTTGGGCAGGGGAAAGTTTAGGCAGTATCGTCAATATGGCTTGCCAGAGCGGTATGCCCGGTCTCGAGTGGGCGGCGGGAATTCCCGGGACCTTGGGTGGAGCCATAAGAGGAAATGCCGGCGCTTATGGCGGATCTATTTCTGATTGCACGGAAAGTGTGAAGGTAATGACGCTCGGTGATCTGCAATTCGTAGTCAAAGGTCCAGAAGAAGAAAGTAGCTCTTCTTACAAATTGCGGATGATGAACTATGAAAACGGCGAATGCAAGTTTGGATACAGAAATAGCCGTTTCAAGGAAAACGAAGATCTGGTGGTAGTTTCGGCGGTTTTGAGATTCGATAAAGGCGGAAATAAAGCCGAATTGGAAGCGAAAGCCAAAGAAATCATCGGCAAACGCAACGATAAATATCCCAAATTTCCCAGTGCTGGCAGTTTTTTTCAAAATCCGGTGGTGGACAATCCGGAGCTCATCGCCAGGTTTGAAAGAGATATCAACGACAAATGTAGAGAGAAGAAGATAGCCGCGGGATGGCTGATAACGGAGGCGGGGCTTAAGGGGAAAAAGGTAGGAAATATCCAGGTGAGTGAAGAGCATAGCAATTTTTTGATAAACTTGGGCGGCGGCAAAGCAGCGGACGTTGTGATGCTCGCCAGCATCATAAAACAGAAGGTTCGCGACGTTCTTGGCGTACAACTATTAGAGGAGGTAAGATACGTAGGTTTTTAATTAGTTAATTAAAAAATATGCCAGAAAAAAATGTGCCCAACGTCCGTCTTTTGTGCAAGGACCTGAATTTGGATGATCGCACAGAAGACTATATTTATAAACGGATAAACAAGCTGGAAAGATTCAACGGCAAGATATTGGAATACGAAGTAGAGATCAATATGGACAAGAAAGGCAAATTTACGATAGACCTTATGGTGAAAACTCCGTATAAACTTTATCGGGTGGAAGAAAGGTCGGAAAGCATCGAAGGGTCGATAGACATTGCCGTAGACGAGATCAAGACACAGATCGTGAAAGATAAGGACAAGATGATGGAACTGCGCGAAAGAGGAGCGAGATCGCTCAAGAAGATGACAGTGATTGATGACGGCGCCAGATTCAGGAAATAATTTTTGAAACCCGAACCGCCCTGTTTTTACGGGGTGGTTTTTATTTTGGTGAATAACTTTTTTCATACCTAATGATTTTGGTGGTATAATAAGGCCAACATCAATCAACAAATCTGAAAAAAGGTATGACCAGAAAAAATAGTATAATTTTTGCCGTAATATTATTTGCCACTCTCTCGGGGTTTGTCGTTTTTATCGGTTTTGTGGAATTTAAAGATAGAAATAGCGGCAGTGTGGAAGATTTGCTGGCCAAAGGCGCTGACAATAGTAATAGCTCTTTGGCGGGTAATTCTTCCTTGGCTGCAAATTCTTCTTCTGGTTCTAACTCCGCCAGTGCCGCTCAAGCACAGGCCGCTCAGGCGCAATCGCCTATGGTAACAAGTGATACTACATCAACTGCCGGAACCACGTCTCAAGACCCTTCTGCGGACACTACTTCATTAAATACTGATTCGTCGGCTCCGGACACGGATAGCACGACCAAGACATTCAGCGAAGACAAGATGGGAATAAGTTTTGATTATCCCGCAGAAGATAGCGTGAGTGAAAAAAACAGCCAGATTACAGCCACTAAAGACGGAATGAAATGGGAAATAAAAGTTTATGACAACAAGGATAAAAAAGAGATCCAGGATTGGTTCAATGGCCATTATCCCACTAAAGATAATGCCGGTTGCGTCCTGGGCGATCCAACTACGCTGAAATTAGGTTCCTACACCACCAAAACCTTGAAAGCCAGTTCGACTTCGGTCAATTGCGATGACGGCGGATTTTTCGCCTTAAATACTGATAAATCAAAAGTGGCCAGAGTAGTTTTAGACAAAGGCACGGAAGATGATGCCAATAAGATTTTGTCTACGTTTAAGTTTTTAGATTAAACATCATTTTTCCTTTGACTAAAGGTATCTTTAAGAGTAAAATAAATAAGTTAAATTAGTAGTATATATAAGCAAGCAAAGGTCAATTCTGGAAGTTGACAGTTTTGGTTTTTGCAATATTTTTATGTCATTCCTCAAAAAACTTTTTGGCTCAAATGAGCGGGAAATCGCCAATATCAAGCCAATAGTAGAAAAAATTAATAGCCTTGAGCCATCTCTAGCGAAGTTGTCAGACGAGGATTTGAAAAAGAAGACTCCGGAATTTCGGGAGAGGATAAAAAAAGGGGAGACCTTAGACGATATTTTGCCCGAGGCTTTTGCGGTTGTCCGGGAAGCGGTCAAACGGGTGGATAACAAAAGATTATTCGACGTCCAGCTGATGGGCGGCATAGTTTTGCACCAGGGCAAAATAGCGGAAATGAAAACTGGTGAAGGAAAGACGCATACTTCGACCACGTCAATATATCTCAACGCTCTCTCTGGCAAAGGCGTACACGTGGTAACGGTCAACGATTATCTGGCCAAACGCGATTGCAACTGGATGGGGCCAATTTTCAACTTTTTGGGAATTTCTATCGCTTGTATCGTTCACGATACTTCTTATCTCTATCAACCGAAAGTCCATGATACCGACGAGGTGAGCGTGGAAATGGAAAATCTGGTGCCTATTTCGAGACGCGAAGCTTATGCGGCTGACATCACTTACGGCACGAACAATGAATACGGATTTGATTATTTGCGCGACAATATGGTGCAGACGCTCGGCCAAATGGTGCAGCGAGAACCAAATTACGTCATCGTTGATGAAGTAGACTCTATTTTAATTGACGAAGCCCGAACGCCTCTCATCATTTCCGCTCCTGACACGGAATCGACCAAACTCTATCAGCAATTCGCAACTTTGGTCCCGCGCCTCAGAAAAGACGAGGACTATGAAGTTGATGAGAAAATGAAAGCGGTAGTGATAAAAGACAACGGTATTTCCAAAATAGAATCCTGGCTCGGGATGGGCAATATTTATGAACCGGGAAAGATTAGCTATGTTCATCATTTGGAACAAGCCTTGAAAGCCCAGGCCATTTTCCAACTGGATAGGGATTACGTGGTGAAAGACGGCGAAGTGATCATTGTTGATGATTTCACCGGTCGTCTTATGCCGGGCAGGCGTTATAGCGAAGGCCTTCATCAAGCCATCGAAGCCAAGGAAGGCGTGAGAGTGCAAAAAGAATCAAGAACACTGGCCACCATCACTTTTCAGAACTATTTCAGGATGTATAAAAAACTTTCCGGTATGACCGGAACGGCCGTCACTTCAGCCGAGGAATTTTTCAAAGTGTACAAGATGGAAGTGATCGAGATTCCAACTAACGTTCCGATGATTAGGAAAGATCTTTCCGACACGGTATACAAGACAGAACAGGGAAAACTCAACGCTATCGTGGAAAAAATCAAGGAGATCAGCAAGACCGGCCAGCCAGTGCTTGTCGGTACGATCGCTATCGAAAAATCGGAATATCTAAGCGCTTTGCTTTCCCGTTTTGGAGTGGCGCACGAGGTTTTGAACGCCAAACAGCACGAAAAAGAAGCAGCCATCATTACAGGTGCGGGTCAAAAAGGAACAGTGACCATCGCCACCAATATGGCGGGACGAGGAACGGATATCAAGCTGGGCGAAGGCGTCAAAGAACTGGGCGGATTATTTATCTTAGGCACAGAGCGCCACGAAGCCAGGCGCATCGATAACCAGCTCCGAGGCCGCAGCGGCCGCCAAGGCGATCCCGGAAAGTCGCAGTTTTTTGTGTCGCTCGAAGACGAACTGATGCGCCGGTTCGGCGGCGATAAACTGAAAAATATGATGGATACTTTGGGCCTGCCGGAAGACCAGCCGATCGAAAATCGGATTATTTCCCGAACCATTGAAAACGCCCAGTCTAAAATCGAAGGATTCAACTTTGATATCAGAAAACACGTTTTAGAATATGATGACGTGATGAATAAGCAGCGCGAAGTGGTCTACAAAAAACGCCGCCAGATCCTGGAAGTGGACGATCCGCGGGCAGAAGTTTTGGAATACATCCAGGACGAGATAGAAAAAATAGTTTCCGTCAATTGTTCGGAAGAAACCGAAGCCTGCAATGAAGAGGAAATATACGAAGCGATGAAAAATATGATGCCGGTCGATGCTGGAGTGAAAAAGAAAATAGAAGCAGTGTTTAACGACAGGAATAAAAACGTGGCGGAGAAAAATAGCCTTCTGACAGAATATCTCACCGGCATAGCCAAGGAAAATTATGGTAAAAAAGAACAGGAGATCGGGACCGATGCTCTAAAAAATATCGAAAAAGCGATTATTCTCGAGACTTATGACAATGTGTGGATGAATCATCTCGATGAGATCGATTATCTCCGGGAAGGCATCGGCCTTCGCGGTTATGGGCAGAGAGACCCTTTGATCGAATATAAGCGGGAGGCATTTTCGATGTTTACGCATCTGATGGAAAACATCAAATCTTCCATCGCCCATACTATTTTCAAAATCACGATGGTGGCTCCGCAGGAGGCGGAGAGGTTGAGACAACAGGGGTTGAAATATAGCGGCGCCGAAGAAGTAGAACAATTTGCTGCTGCTAAGAAGATCCAAAACTCCCAAGCGCAAGGTGGCGCTCCGGCCGAAGAAAAAAAATCCGAACCGATTGTGAATAAGGATAAAGTGGGAAGAAATGACCCGTGTCCTTGCGGCAGCGGGAAGAAGTATAAAAAGTGTTGCGGGAAATAAAAAAAGTTGCATTGATTTAAGAAGTCGTAATAATATCTTTCCATAGCCCAATTGGAACGTCTGATTCTTTCACGAATTGCCAGGAAATCTTGCTTTCTCCATTGAGGCTTAAATAATCGTGGACAGCTGGCGAGAGATCAATGCCGGCATCAATGTTTCCGCTGGATGTATGGGACATTGCAGACGGTCTGGAAACATCGCGACGTCTGGGGCAGAAAAAAGTACGGAACGCTGGGAATTTTCTCGGTGCCCAATGTTTTAGTATTCCAGGTTATTTTTCCCTTGGTTTCACCTCTCATGGATCTGATGATGATCCTTTCCATTGCCTGGGCGGCCTGGCAAATCCATTATCATCCAATTGATTATTCATCGCTCCACGCTTTTCGAAAAATTTTCGCTTATTATGTTTTCTTCCTGACAATCGATCTGGCGACAGCCGCCATCCCGTTCATTTTGGAACATAAAGAAAATTGGACGCTTATTATTTGGCTGCCGCTCCAGCGATTCTATTATCGCCAGTTGATGTATTATGTAGCTATCAAATCCGTACTGACGGTGTTGCGCGGGCAGGTGGTAGGCTGGGGTAAATTCGAAAGAAAAGCGACGGTCACAGAAACCGCTTAGGTAATTGGGTATTTTTTACTTATGAAAATAGTATCATTTGAAAAATCGGTCGGAGCAGTGGTTTTCCGAAAAGAAAATAACGATATTTTGTATCTTCTTTTGAAATCTCGTGCCGGCCACTGGACTTTTCCCAAGGGTCATACTGAAAAAGGAGAAAGTGACGAAGAGACTTTCCGTCGTGAGATCAAGGAAGAGACATGCATAACAAAACTGGAGGTCATTCCTGGTTTTTTAAATCGGACAAAATATTTTTATGTAGCTAAAGGCGAAGAGCGTCAGGAAAGAAAAGGATGCGGCCGGTCATGCCGGATTTTCAAAAGAGTCTATTATTATTTAGCGGAAACTGAGGTAGATAAAATTACACTTTGTAATGAAAATGTAGATTATGCTTGGTTGACCTATGAGGAAGCCTTAGAACGAGTTTCATATAGCAATTGTAAAAATATTCTTATAAAAGCCCATAATTTTTTAGACAATGTTGCCAGAACGAAAAATTCAGGTAGAATAGATTTATGACCTTAAAAAAGAAGCTTCAGATAAAGTTTGCCGCAGTGATATTATTAGCTCTCGTCGTAGGGCTGCTTTCTTATCCGCAGATCACCCGAAAAGTGCCTAAGCTCTATAATATCGTCAGCAAGCCGAAAATCAATCTCGGGCTTGATCTGCAGGGTGGAATCCATATGGAATATAAAGCCGATACCAGCCAGATCGACAGCTCGAAGGTTGCTGATGCGATGCAGGCGGTGCAGGACGTGATTTCCAGGAGAGTAAACGCTTTTGGCGTGGCCGAACCGGTGATTTATGCCACAAAATCGGGCAACGAAAACAGATTAGTAGTGGAACTGGCCGGAGTGAAAGACATTGATCAGGCAAAACAGATGATCCAGGAAACGCCGTTTTTGGAATTTAAAGAGGAAGGACAGCCGGATCAAACTAATCAAATTCCGCAAGACGTTTTGGACCAGCAGAATGCCGAGGCCAAGCAAAAAGCCCAGGATATTTTAGACCGGGCCTTGAAAGGTGAAGATTTTTCCCAATTAGCCAAGGACAACAGCGAAGATCCCGGTTCCAAGGATAGCGGAGGAGATCTGGGTTTTCAGAAAAAGGGAACATTCGTTACGGAATTTGACCAGGTCTTATTTGATCCCAGCTTCAAGGACGGAGAAGTTTATCCGACTTTGGTGGAATCCCAGTTTGGCTGGCATATCATAAAAAAAATTGAAGAAAGGGGCGATGGGGATAATTTGGAAATTCATGCGGCGCATATTTTAATAGCCAAAAAAACTCAGCCTCAACCACAGACAGCGTTTGTTTCCACCGGCCTTTCCGGAAAAAATCTAAAAGGTGCTTCCGTCACATATCAAAGTCAGGGACTTTCCGAACCGCAAGTTTCTCTCCAGTTTGACGACGAAGGTACAAAATTGTTTGCCGACATCACTAAAAAAAATCTAGGCAAACAAGTGGCTATATATCTTGACGGGCAGATTATCAGCGCTCCGACGGTGCAATCGGAAATCGACAACGGCCAGGCGGTGATCACCGGACATTTCACTTTGGATCAAGCAAAAGAATTAGTACAAAGACTGAATGAAGGAGCGCTGCCAGTGCCGATAACGCTCATTGGTCAGCAGAGCGTGGAAGCGTCGCTGGGACAGATATCCTTGACGCAAAGTTTGAAAGCGGGAATTATCGGTCTTTGTTTGGTTATCATATTTATGCTGATTTACTATCGATTTTTGGGGCTCATTGCTTCTGTCGCTCTCCTTATTTACACCGGAATTATGGTTTCCATTTTTAAATTATCCGGTTATACTCCCTGGTCGATTACCCTTACTCTTCCGGGCATCGCCGGGTTTGTTCTTACTGTCGGTATGGCAGTGGACGCCAATATTTTGATTTTTGAAAGGACCAAGGAAGAAGTGAGAAGAGGAAGAAGGATCCTTAATGCTGTTGATGAGGGATTTAAACGCGCCTGGACTTCCATCCGTGACGGAAATGTTTCGTCCATCATAACCGCAGCCATTTTGATAGAATTCGGAACGGGATTTGTGAAAGGATTCGCCATTACTTTGATTATCGGAGTTTTGGTGTCGATGTTCACTGCCGTTATGATTTCGAGAACTCTTTTGAATTTTATTCTGGGAGATTGGATTGAGAATAAGATGTGGTTGATAGGAGTAAAGAAAAAGGACACCAATTTAAATGAAAAAAATGTTTAATATTATTTCTAAAATAAAATACGCTTATATTTTTTCCGGAACTTTAACGATCCTGAGTTTGATATTTCTCCTTGTCTGGGGTTTGAAATTCGATATCGACTTCACTGGCGGAACCAGAATGCAGATCCAGATGGCAAATAATTTGCCATCAAACCAGGAAGTGACCGATACGCTGCAAGATTTGAATTTGAAAAGCTTGATCGTCCAGCCGTCGGCGAATAACCAAGTGCTGATCAGATACGCTTCGGAAGACGATAAGGTCAATCAACAAGCATTCAGTGAAATCTCTGCCAAATATCCCGGAGCCGTGCAGCTGCGGGTCGACTATACCAACGCTTCCGTTTCCCAGGAGCTGAAAACGAACTCACTTTGGGCTATATTTTACGCAGTGGTAGGCATTATGATTTATGTGGCCTGGGCTTTTCGAAAAGTTTCCCGTCCGGTCGAATCATGGAAATATGGCGCTGGAGCGGTCATTGCTCTTATCCACGATGTTCTCATCACCACCGGAGTTTTCTCGTTTCTAGGCCATTTTTACGGCGTCGAAGTGGGTGTGCCGTTTATCGCTGCACTCCTCACCATTTTGGGTTTTTCCGTACACGATACGATTGTGGTTTATGATAGAACTCGCGAAAATCTTTTGAAAAATTCCGGCAAGGATAAATTTCCAGAAGTGGTCAATCGCAGTCTCAACGAAACATTAGTCCGGTCAATAAACACTTCGTTAACTGTAATAATAACATTATTGGCCATCTATATTTTTGGCGGTGAGTCGATAAAATATTTCGCGCTGGCTCTTTTAGTCGGCGTGACGTTCGGAACATATTCGTCGATTTTCATCGCTTCAGCGATGTTGGTGACTATTTATAATCGACAAAGTAAAAAATAATACTATGTGGAATCCATTCAAAAAAGTAAAAAATTCTGGTTCTAATATGGCTATGGGAATGATGGCGAAGATCGCGATGAAAAAAATGGCCAAAATGAGTCCGCAAGAACAGCAGAAGATGGCGCGAGAAGCGTTCAAGCCGGAGAATAAGGACAAAACGCTCGCTGTAATGGAACAGATGAGAAAATCCGGACAAATTACGGAGGAGCAATACAATTTAGCCAAGCAGAAACTAGGGTTATGATTCTTGTATAATAAAAAGGGGAGCGGGCAGCCGCTCTTTTTTGACTTTTTGTCGCTTTAAAAGTAAAATAATCATATGGAACTCGAGCAAAAAATTGAAGAAATAAAAGACAAAGCAGTTGCTTCCATTGAAGTCGCTAAAAACAGCGACGAACTTTTTAATCTGGAAAAAGAATTTTTGGGTCGGAAAAGCGAATTCAATAATATTCTGAAAAGCTTGAAAGATATGACTGATGATGAGCGAAGAAAAATCGGAGCACTAGCGAATATTTCTAAAAACGAGATCCAGGAAGCGATCAACAAAAAAAGAACAGAACTTTTGGCAACGAGCTTTGATTTTGAAAAAGAGCGAATTGATGTCACTATTCCCGGCAGAAAACAAGAAATTGGACATCTTAACCCCATTTCCCGGGTGCAAAAAGAAATTATGGACATTTTTACTTCGATGGGTTTTGAAATCGCTGACGGTCCGGAAGTGGAAACGGAATGGTATAATTTTGACGCTTTGAATATGCCACCAACCCATCCGGCTCGGGATATGCAAGATACTTTTTGGATAAAAAGCGATGAAATGAAAGAGCGAGTATTGCCTCGAACCCATACCTCGGCAGTCCAGGTAAAATATATGGAAAAACATAAGCCGCCGTTCCGTATTATCGCGCCGGGAAGAATTTTTAGAAATGAAGCTACTGATGCATCGCACGAACATACTTTTCATCAATTCGAAGCTTTGGTGGTGGGTGAAAATATTAATGTTGGAAATTTTAAATTTATTGCTGAACAATTTTTCTCTAGCTTTTTTGGTAAAGATATGAAAGTTAGGCTTCGGCCAAGTTTTTTCCCATATGTAGAACCAGGATTTGAATTTGATATTACTTGCGCGGTATGTCAGGGTAAGGGATGTTCAGTTTGTAAGACTGGTTGGATTGAACTGGGTGGGGCTGGTATGGTAAATCAGGGTGTTTTTGTGGCAGCAGGATATTTAAAAAATAAATATCAGGGCTTTGCTTGGGGATTCGGCTTAGAGAGACTGGCTATGATGAAATACAAAATTGACGACATCAGGCTATTCAATAGCGGAGATTTGAGATTTATAAAGCAGTTTTAATTATGAAATATTCATATTCTTGGTTGAAAGAAATATCAGGCACAAAATTATCTCCAGAAAAAACTGTAGAATTTTTGACGATGCACAGTTTTGAAATTGAAGGAATGGAAAAAATGGGAAAAAGTTTTCTGGGAGTGGTCGTTGCGGAAATTTTGGCGATAAGAAAACATCCAAACGCTGATAGGCTGCAATTAGCGGTTGTTAATTATGGAAAAGGAAAATTGGAAGTTGTTTGCGGTGCGCCGAATATTGCTGTTGGACAAAAAGTTCCCTTGGCGCTTCTAGGCACAAAATTGCCAAACGGAATTGAAATCAAAGAAGCAGAAATTAGAGGTGTGAAATCAACCGGTATGCTTTGCGCCGAAGACGAACTGGGGCTGGGAAAAGATCACAGTGGAATTATTATTCTCGACAAAAGTGCCAAAGTAGGGGAGCCGGCGGATAAATATTTGGGATTTAATGATACGGTGATCGAGATAAAAGTCCTTCCGGACAGAGCGCACGATGCCCTGTCCCACGTCGGCGTAGCGCGCGAAATTTCTGCACTCCAAGGAAAAAAGATGGATTATGATTTTTCTGGGTTGAAATTACCAAAAGTCAGGACAAAAAATTTAAAAGTGGAAATAAAAGATAAAGATCTATGTTCCAGATATATCGGCGCAGTGATGACCAATATTGAAATCAAGCAGTCACCCAAATGGATGAAGGATCGGCTCCAGGCTTCCGGAATGAATGCGATAAATAATGTCGTTGACGCGACCAATTATATAATGCTCGAACTGGGCCAGCCTTTGCACGCTTTTGATATCGAAAAAATACCCAATAAAACTATCGTGGTCCGCCGAGCCAAGAATCAGGAAAAGATAGAATTACTTGATGGTGATATTAAAGAATTAAATAGCAACGATTTATTAATTACTGATGGCCAAAATCCATTGGCCTTGGCTGGAGTAAAGGGCGGATTAAATTCCGGAATCACGGAAAATACCAAAACTATCATTTTGGAAGCGGCTAGTTTCAACGCGACCAACATCCGAAAAACCAGAACCAGACTTGGAATCAAAACTGAATCATCCGACAGGTTTGAAAAAGATATTGATCCTAATCTGGCCGAGAAAGCGATGGTGCGGGTGATGGAAATTCTGGAGCATATTGCCAATGGAAAATCGGAAGGCATCATTGATGTTTATCCAAAACCGGTGAAACCGTGGAAGATTAAACTAAATATGGATTATGTAAATAATCTTTTGGGAGAAATAATTCCGGTCAATGTGGTCAAAAAAATATTAACTTCATTAGATTTTAAGGTTGGTGGCAGTGGAAAAAATATCATAGTCGAAATTCCAACTTTTAGGATCGATGTGAAAACGCAGGAAGATCTGATCGAAGAGATCGGCCGTATCTACGGATATGAAAAAATCAAACCGCAGCCGATTATTGAATCGATTGTTCCACCGAAAGTCAATGAGCAAATATTTTTTGAAACGGAAATAAAGGATAATTTAGCCGGAATTGGATTTTCAGAAGTGTACAATTATTCTTTTTATTCGCAAAAGGATGCTGATATTTGCGGGCTAGGCGATATGAAACATTTAGAACTATCCAATCCTCAAAATCCCGATCAGCAATTGGTGCGAGTGAGTTTAGTTCCGAACATCATTAAAAATATCAGAGAAAATCTGAAAAATTTTTCCGCGTTTCGGTTATTTGAAGTCGGCCGGGTTTATTATCCCACTAACAGTAAGATTGAAGAGAAAAGAATGCTAGCGATGGCAGAAGTCTTAGAAAATGACAAAGATGCTAAAAACTTTTATAGTCTCAAGGGGGCGGTGGAAGGATTTTTAAAGATTATCGGTTTAGGAGAAATTGATTTTACTAACTTGGACATCAAATGTCCAAGTATCGTCCATCCGGCGAGATTTGCGAAAATTAGGATAGATGGAGAAATCGTTGGCGGGATAGGAGAGATAAATCTGCTGGTTCTTGACCGATATAAGATCAAGAAACGTGTAGCAATGGTGGAATTTGATTTGGAGGTTTTGCGAAAATACGCTTCGAAAGAAAAAACATATAAATCATTGCCAAAATTCCCGATCGTCACTCGTGATATTTCGCTTCTGGATAAAAATAAATTAACCGTGGCCGAAATTTCCAGTTTCATTAAAAAGTCAGGCGGTAGTTTGGTATTATCAGTAAAATTATTCGACACTTTTCAAAAAGACGGCCTCACTAGCCACGCTTTTCATATCCATCTCGGCGCAGACAGGACTTTGGAAGGAAAGGAAGTGGATGGGGTGATGGGAAAAATAATTTCGGAGTTGGAAAGGGAATTGAAGGTGGAAATTAGGAAATAATATGAAAGAAATTTCCAAACGTTACGACCAAGAAATAGAAAAGGATATCTATAAGCTCTGGGAAGACTCAGGGCTGTTTAATCCTGATAATTTGAAAAATACCAAGGGCCGATATTCCAATGTTCTTCCGCCGCCCAATGCTAATGGAGAATTGCATCTGGGACACGCCAGTGGATATGCTGTGATGGATATTTTTGGCCGTTATCATCGGATGAAAGGCGAGAAAACTTTGCTTCTGCCCGGGAAAGATCATGCCGGAATTTTGACACAAGTGGTTTATGAACGAAAGCTGAAAGAAGAAAAAAATATGACCCGTTATGATTTAGGGCGGGGAAAATTTTATGCTGAAGCTTACGATTTTTGTATGGATCGCGCCAATTATATGCGCGCCCAAGAGAAAATAATAGGCATTAGTGCCGATTGGTCGCGGGAAAAATTTACGCTTGATCCAGAAGTGCTCGAGGTAGCGCTCGAAACTTTTTCCGAGATGTATCGTGATGGAATGATTTACCGCGGAGAAAGGATCATTAATTGGTGTCCGCGATGCGCGACGGCCCTTTCCGATCTTGAAGTGTTGCACAAAGAAACGGACGGAAAATTATATTACATCAGATATCTCATAAAAGATTCCCAGGAATTTATCACTGTTGCTACCACTCGTCCGGAAACTATGCTGGGAGATACGGCAGTGGCGGTTAATCCAAAAGACAATAGATATAAAAAATTTGTCGGCAAAACAGCCATCTTGCCTTTGATGCTGCGGGAAATTCCTATTATTTCCGATAGAAAAATAGAAATGGAATTCGGAACGGGAGCAGTGAAAATCACGCCCGCTCACGATCCGTTGGACTGGAAAATTTCCCAGGAACACAAACTGGAAGTTATTCAAGTTATTAACGAAAAAGCGGAAATCACCGAAAAGGGCGGAAAATATGCCGGTCAAAATGTAAAAATTGCCCGGGAAAATATCATAAAAGATTTGGAAAACCAGGAACTTCTGGAAAAAGTTGAAGATACTAAAATCAATATTTCCGTCTGCGAAAGATGCAAATGTGTCATCGAACCGCTCATTTCCAAACAGTGGTTTGTTAATGTTGACGCGGAAAAATATTCCATAAAAAAAGAATGCCTCAAAGCGATAAAAGCCGACAAAATAAAATTTTATCCGGGAAATTTCAAAAAAATAATGATCCAGTGGTTCGAAAATATGGAAGATTGGTGCATATCAAGACAAATCTGGTGGGGGCCAAGAATTCCTGTTTGGTACAAAAATAATAATCAAGAGGAGGTTTATGTCGGAATTGAACCACCAAAAGGGGAAAACTGGGTTCAGGACGAAGATACTTTTGATACCTGGTTTACTTCCGGCCAGTGGGCCTACGCCACTTTAGGATTCCCCAAGGGTAAAGATTATGAAGAATTTTATCCGACCGATATGATGATTATGGGCCGGGATATTTTGTTTTTCTGGGCGGCCAGAATGATTCTTATGAGCTTATACAGGACTAAAAATGTACCGTTTGAAAATTTATATTTTACCGGGCTTATTCGCGATAAGGATGGACGCAAAATGTCAAAATCTCTTGGTAATGGGATTGATCCCATTGAAATGATCGATAAATATGGCGCTGACGCGGTGCGATTGAGTCTGGTTATGGGAACAACACCTGGACAGGATTCCAGACTTTATGAAGAAAAAATTGAAAGTTACAGGAATTTTGTGACCAAGCTTTGGAATATATACCGCTATTGCGTTTCTGATCCCGATTTCGAGTTGGCAGAAAATATTTCCAAACAAGATATGAAATCATTGGCGGACAGATATATCGTTTCTGAATTGGAAGAAGCCACGATGACAATAAATAGTTTTATGAAACACAAAGAAATTTCTCTGGCCCAGGAAAGGCTACGAAGATTTACCTGGGATCAGCTGGCTGATTGGTATATCGAAATTCATAAAATTGAAAAAAATAATATAGTTTTGGGATATGTTTTGGATAAAATTTTGAAACTTTGGCATCCATTTACACCTTTTGTCACAGAAGAAATGTATCAGGAAATATTTGATGGCAAGAAAATATTGATGGTGGAAAAGTGGCCAGAAGAGGATAAAAACTTGATTGATAAAAAAGCAATCGATGAATTTGAGGCGCTTCAGGAAATAATCACTAAGATCAGAAATATCCGGACCAACTATCACATCGCTCCGACGCAAATCATCGAGGCCTATTCTGCAATATCTGACGACAATGAAATCCTAGAAAAGCTAGCAAGAGTTAAAATTATTCCTGATAAAAAATCGAAAACAATCAAAGTAACGAGCAAAAATATTTCTCTGGGGTTGGATATCGCTGGAATTATCGATGTCAAAAAAGAAATTGCCAATCTGGAAAAAGAAATTAAAAATTTGGAAAATTCCATTTCTAAAACCGAGATGCTTTTGAAAAATGATAATTTTCTCAAAAAAGCTGACGCCGATGTGATCAACGAGACTAATGTCAGAGTTAAAGAATATAAGGAAACGTTACAAGTCCAACGAGACCTGTTGAAAGATTTGCAGCAACTTTAAAACCAAAAGAGAATGGCAGAAGGGGGTGGTTAGTTTCGAACGGTTAACCAAAAAGGAGGGAAGGGATATGAACAGTTGCTTTGAATTAATGTTGTCTGATTGGTGGTTGAGGATAACGGGCGACAAAGTTTTTCTCATAATAGCCCCTGTTGTTATCGGATTTGGGATTCTTTATCTGATTTGGAAGGAGAGAGTATGATTTCAGCCGAAGAGGTCGGGAAGGAATTGGAAGGAAAGGAAGTCCCAGAGCTAATTGTATATCTCAAACGCTGGTCCGGAGAAGCTGTAGCTGCCCGTTTGCTTGGGCAACAGGATGAGATCAAAGAGGCTGAAATTAGGAGAGAGGTGTCGGGGGAATTACTCTGTTCCTATCTTTCCCCAAAATTCGTGTAAACTCAACGTGAAGGAATGCGACAAATCATTAGGCGGTGAAAGCGCAATGCGCCAAACCGCTTTTCTTTTGCCAAATTTCACTTTACCCCGTTGCACAAAAAAGTGATTAATTTTGGTATTATCAAAAAACTGGAGAGCAATGTAGGATTTGTGCAACGGGGTTTACATTTTGTATAAAATATGATAGTATACCGAGTGAAGAGGAACATTAAAAAATGGCTTAGATAAGGGGGTTTTTATGACCCTAGGTATTTATCAAGGCAAATTGAGTAGTCGCCCCGACTTTACGTCGGGGAGGAAAGTCCGGACATTCATCCTGCTTCGGTAGGATAAAATGGTAGCGGGTAACGCCCGTCGTCCGCAAGGATAGAGGTGCGAGCAGAGACGCCTTTTTCAGAAATGAAAAGGCGCCCCGATAGCAATATTGGGGCGAGTCCCGATGGTAACTTCGGGAGTGAAACGGCTAAATCCTTACCTGAATGCAAGGTCGTGTTCTGTGTTTTACGTAAACACGGAAAGTGCCGCTCGAGGCTATCAGCAATGATAGTCCCAGATAAATGATTGCTCCCGTCTGCCGACGAGGCAGGCTCGACAGAATCCGGCTTACAGATTTGCCTTGATAAATGCCTAAAAATGTAATTATTTCATATCCTCCTCTCCCCTTGGGAGAGGATGTCCCGTCTGCGGGACAGGTGAGGGGCAAACCCAATTAGTCTCTCCCTCATCTGGTCCGACGTTACGTCGGACCACCTTCTCCCAAAGGGAGAAGGGGATAATGAAGATGACTTTATGAAGAGATCAGAATTGTTTTTTAGTGCTATTCAGGTGCCGGTTGATTTTGTAATGATAGTCTTGGCGGCTATAACCGCTTTTATCATAAGAAACATTCCTGAAATCCTGACTTTGCAACCCAAGCTTTATACTTTTCCTTTCCATACTTTCATAAAAATAGTACTAGTGATAGTGCCGATTTTTATTTTGATTTACGCTACCGAAGGGCTATATGACATCAGAGTGACCAGAAAATTCTGGAAAGAAATGCTCAAAGTTTTCAATGCCACTTCCATCGGTCTTATGGTCATTATCGTGGCGATATTTCTGAAACGGGAATGGTTTTCTTCCCGTTTTATCATTTTGTCTGCCTGGATGCTAGCTACTTTTTATGTGGTAACGGCCAGATATTTCCTCCAACTTATCCAGAAATGGCTGCTTCGAAATCGCGGCATAGGTGTACACAGGGTGCTTCTTATTGGCAATAACGGAAAACTCAGCACTATTTCCAGAATTATAAAATCCAACAGAAATCTGGGATATCGAGTGGTGGATCAGAGAGACGATGCTCATCTCAAGGAGATCAAGGAAGTCAAAGAAAAAAAAGGATTAGACGAGATAATCCTTTGCGAGCCTTCCATTACCGATGACGAGCAGGAAAAACTGATCGACTATTGCGCCATCCATAACGTGAAATACAAGTTTCTTCCCACCACTCTCCAGACTTCTAAATTTGAAATAGGAATGCTTTCCGGAGAGCCCTTGATCGAAGTGATGAATACGCCCCTTGATGGCTGGGGAAGGATCATCAAAAGAATTTTTGATGTTGTTTTTTCCGTCTTAGGAATCATTATCACTTCGCCCATAACTATTCTCACTGCTATCGCCATCAAGATCGATTCTTGCGGGCCAATAATTTATAAAAATGAGCGAGTCGGCAGTGACGGCAAGAAGTTTTTTGTCTATAAATTCCGCTATATGAAATGGGACCAGTGCGTGACTAACGAAAATCCTGATTTGGAAAAAGCCTTGAAGCTGGAAAAAGATCTGATTGCCAAACAAAGCGTGAGAAAGGGACCGCTCTATAAGATCAAGAAAGATCCGCGAAAAACATCGGTCGGAAATTTCATCGAAAAATATTCCATCGACGAGTTGCCGCAACTTTTCAACGTTCTTTTTGGATCGATGAGTATGGTCGGCCCCAGGCCTCATCAGGAAAGAGAAGTAGAAAAATATATGGAATACCATCGCCGGCTTTTGACCATAAAACCGGGCATAAGCGGCATGGCACAGGTGTCCGGCCGGTCTGATCTGGATTTTGAAAAAGAATATAAGCTTGACTTATATTATATAGAAAATTGGTCTTTGTGGCTGGATATTCAAATATGTTTGAAAACGGTTGGAGTTCTGTTCAGAAAAAGACGCAATTTATAATATTAAATTAGCCAAAACGCTTACAGTCGCCCAAAAGGCGGCTTTTTGCTATAATAGGGCATATGAGAATTGCCTTGGTCCACGACTATTTAGTCCAATGCGGAGGCGCTGAGCGGGTGCTGGAATGTTTTTGCGAACTCTATCCCGAAGCGCCGATTTTTACTTTAGTCTATAATAAAAAATTGATGCACGGAGAATTCGAGGGAAAAGACATCAGGACTTCTTTTATCCAAAAACTTCCTTTTGCTTCGAAGCGCCACCGCATCTTTCCGCCACTTATGCCAATGGCTATCGAACAGTTTAATTTCTCTGATTATGACCTGGTCCTTTCTGATTCTTCCAGTTTTGCCAAAGGCATCATCACCGGTCCGGAAACACTTCATATCTGCTATATGCACACGCCGATGCGCTATGCCTGGGACGATTGCCAAAAATATACTGAAGAATTTTATTTTCCCAGAGCGATAAAAAAAATAGTGCCGTTTTTTATGAATTATATCCGGATCTGGGACAGAGTGAGCGCCAGCCGGCCGGATATCATCATTGCCAATTCCAATTTTATCTCCAAAAGAATAAAAAAATATTATAAAAGAGATTCTGTGGTCATCCATCCGCCGGTGAGTCTCAGTGAATTCAGCATCAGCGACGAGGTAGGGGATTATTTTCTGGCCGTGGGAAGGCTGATGACTTATAAACGCTTTGATATTGTCATCGAAGCGTTCAATAAATTAGGGCTGAAACTCAAAGTGATCGGCCGGGGTCCGGAGTTGGAAAAAATGAAAAAAATCGCTAACGATAATATAGAATTTTTAGGCCGGGTGCCCGATGTTGAACTGGCCAAATATTATTCCCGATGCCAAGCTTTCATTTTTCCTCAGGAAGAAGATTTTGGCATCACGGCCATCGAGGCGATGGCGAGCGGCCGGCCGCTCATCGCTTATCGGGGCGGAGATATCCCCGAGCATATGGAAGAAGGAAAGACCGGACTGTTTTTTGAAAACCAGACAGTGGAAGATATCGTGGATACCGTCAAAAGATTCAAAGTAAGCGATTATGATCCTAATTTCATTCGCGAAAAATCTAAAAAATTTGACAAAAAGCTGTTTAAAGATAGAATTAAAAACTACGTAGAAGAGCGGTATCGAGAGCATAAAAAATTACAAAATTGAAATTCATTTTATGGAACTGAAAGAATATTTCCAGATCATAAAAAATAATCTTTGGCTGTTTATTTTAACCATCATCGTAGTGGTTATGGCTGTTTTTGCTTATTTTTATCTCAGCCCGATTTCCTATTCCACATCACTGACTCTGAACATCAGCCGGCAAGGAGTGCAAAATACGGATCAATTCAAATATGACGATTTTTATCGTCTGCAAGCGGATGAAAAATTTGTCGAGACGATTGTGGAGTGGCTGCAGGATCCTCGGATAGTAACCAATATATATAGCACGACCGGCATCAATACTCAAAATTATAGTTTGAGGCAGCTCGAAAAAAGTTTTATCCCGGAAAAGTTATCTTCTCAGATGATAACAGTTAATTTTTCAGCACCTGATGAAAAAACAGCCCAAAAAATTTCTGGAGCTATTATCAGCGTAATTTCTAAAACTAACCAGGATCTGAACAAGGATCAGAAAGAGGACACCTGGTTTGAAATCGTACCGCAAGATCCAGTGATTTTGCAATATAAACCTGATTTCAAACTAGTTTTGTTGGGTTCGGTGCTGGGGGGAATATTTTTGGCCTTTTGGGTGGTAATGGGGAAACATTATTTAAGTTAATATGAAGATTGTAATTGATGTCAGATGTCTTATGGACGGCAGGAGGACTGGAGTGGAGGAATATACCCTTAACCTGCTTTTGAATTTGTTTGAAATGGACCAGGAGAACGAATACGTTCTCTTCTACAATTCTTGGAAAAGGCCGCGTTTTGATTTTTCCATCTTCACCAAATTTCCCAATGTCACGCTCAAGAGATTCAGAATTCCTAATAAAATCCTCAATTTCTCCTTTTGGTATCTGGGCTGGCCGCATATCGACAAGTTGGCCGGCCCGCCTCGCGTCGACAAGCGGTCTCCGCGAGTCGAGGCGGGCGGAGCCGATGTGGTTTTTCTGTCTAATATCATATTTGGCGCGGTTAGTGAAAAAACCAAACTGATAGTGACCATCCACGATCTTTCTTTTGAACGTTATCCGGAACATTTTTCTGCCAAAAGAAGGCTTTGGCATATGTTTATCAATCCTAAAAAAATATGCCGGAGAGCTGACAAGATCATTGCCGTATCGGAATCGACCAAAAATGATGTGGTAGCGCTATACAAAATTCCGTCAAAAAAAGTGGAAGTAATTTATTCTGCGGTCGACGAAAAATTCAGGATCATCAGCCGCAATGACCAAAAGCTTCTCGAAGTCAAAGAAAAATACCGGCTGCCTTATAAATTTATCCTGTACCTGGGCACTATCGAACCCAGGAAAAATATCATCGGCATAATCAGAGCTTTTGACGAGCTCCAATTAGAAGCGCATAAGGCCGGAAATATGGATATATTGAAATACAAGCTCATCATTGCCGGTGCTAAAGGCTGGCTCAGCCAGGAAATATTCCAGGAAAAGAGAAAAGCGCAGTTCAGAGACCATATCCAAAGGATACGATTTGTCCGCGATGAAGATAAAGAATACGTCTATAATTTAGCCTCGCTCTTTGTCTATCCGTCATTTTTCGAAGGCTTTGGTTTCCCTCCGCTCGAAGCGATGAGATGTGGCGTACCGGTGATCGCCTCCAATAATTCGTCCCTTCCAGAAATAGTAGGAGACGGCGGAATACTTGTTGATCCGGATAAACCGGAGGAAATTTTTCGGGCGATGAAAGAAGTCGTGAATAACCATAAATTGAGAGAAACACTAATCAAAAAAGGTTTGGAAAAATCGACGGAATTCGATTGGAAAAAAACAGCGCAAGAAACATTGAAAATTATCAAATGTGGATAATCGGTGTAGAATATAGACAATAAAACAAAAATGAAAAAGCATGTTGTAAATATTTCCAAAGCTTTGTTTATTTGTTTAATCTTGTATGTAATTGTGTTAGTTGGCGGATTCTTTGGCGTAAAATACGGACTGACAAATACGGCTGGTATGGTTGATAACAAAAGCGATTATTTTCAAAATGCCAATGATGAAACTGCCCAGATAAATGAGATTGAAAATGGAAATCAAGCAGGAAAAGAAGCGGAAATTGACAGAGTAAAAGACACTAACTATTGCCAAATAAGAGTTATTGGCAATCTTTATCCGGTTAACGCCCAGAAGATAATTGATACTTATGAAAAAACCGGAAGCGACGGCCTAATCGCCAAGATGATCCTGGCTGTCAATTTACGACTTTTAAATAACCTTGATTTTCAAAGTAAGTTTAGCCAGTGCGAAACGGATTCAAAAAACAGTGGCTCCTTAGATGATTTAAAAAGAGAATTTGAAAACTTGTCCGGACAAAACGTTTTTCCATGGATTGACCGACCGGAATGGCAAACCATTAAAGAAGCCACCTCAAAAGATAAAGATGCGATTAATAAGGCCGGGCAAGCTGCCGGCATTGAGCCGCGGCTCATCGTATCAAATATGATTGTTGAGCAGCTGCGGCTTTTCAATTCCGAACGGGAAATCTTCAAGGAATTTTTTGAGCCGCTCAAAATTCTCGGTAATGCCAACAAAATTTCTTTGGGTATTATGGGTATCAAGGAAACAACAGCTTCCGAGATCGAAGATCATCTGAAAGATCCAAAATCAGAATACTATTTAGGAGAAAATTATGAAAATATTTTGAGTTCATTGGATGACAATACTTATGACAAATTAACCAGTGAAAAAGATAATCACTATATCTCATATCTTTACGGAGCATTATACCTAAGACAATTTCTTACACAATGGCAAAATGCAGGATATGATATTAAATATCGGCCGGAAATTATTGGTACTCTTTTCAATGTCGGCTTTCCCCAATCCAAACCCAATCCTAATCCCAAAGTCGGCGGATCGGCAATTGATGTGGGTGATGGTAAATATTCTTTTGGATCATTGGTGTATGAATTTTATTATTCCGGCGAACTAACGGATGAATTTCCATATATAGCAAAATAGCGAAAGAAACACTGAAAATTTTCAACTGTGGATAATTGAATCATCTGACACTAAAATCATTGGCATTCAGAATTACAATAGATGTTTTACGCCAGAAAATGTACCCACTTCAGGCCTCAAGAGCCCAATTGGGATCTTAGAGCCTTTTATGATAAAATTAAATTATGCGAATTGGAATCGATGCTCGTTTCTATGGGCCTGTCGGCAAAGGCCTTGGCCGTTATACACAAAAACTGATAGAAAATCTGGAAAAGGTTGACAAGGTCAATGAATATTTTATATTTCTGCGAAAAGAGAACTTTGCCGACTACCAGCCCAAAGCCAAAAATTTTCAAAAAGTCCTGGCCAACTATAAGTGGTATACTTTTGAAGAACAATTTAAATTTCCAAGACTTCTGAATAAATATAATCTTGATCTGATGCATTTTCCGCACTTCAACGTGCCGATTTTTTATTTCCGAAAATTCGTCGTTACCATCCACGATCTTATCCTGATCCATTTTCCCACCGTGCGCAGCTCTACTCTGAGCCCTTTCCTTTACTGGATAAAATTCCTGGGCTATAAAACGGTCATCAAATCGGCCATTCGACGGTCTAGCCGTATCATTGCTGTCTCTAATTTTACTAAAAATGATATCCTGGCCAATTATAAATCCGTTCCGGAGGAGAAGATTGAGGTTACTTATGAAGCCTCGGAGGATTTTTGTATGCTTAGTCCCAACAAAGACAAGGAAATTTTGGCCCGTTATGGTATAATGAAGCCGTATATCATGTATGTGGGGAATGCTTATCCGCATAAGAATCTGGAGCGGCTAGTGTTGGTTTTTAAAAAATTAAAAAAGAAAAAAAAGGATCTGAAACTGGTGTTTGTGGGCAACGAAGATTATTTTTACCGTTGCCTCAAGGAAATGGTAAAAAAAGAAAAAGCCGGCGGAATAATCTTTGTCGGATATGTGCCAGATTATGAACTGGACACTTTTTATCACAACGCCGAAGCATTTGTCTGGCCTTCGCTTTACGAGGGATTCGGACTGCCGCCGCTTGAAGCGATGGCCAAGGGAACTCCGGTAATTTCTTCGGACCATCCGTGTATGAAAGAAATTTTGGAGAGTAGCGCCTACTATTTTGATGCCGAAAATATAGATAATACGGTTTCTTCCATAGAAAAGGTTTTGGAAAATAAAAATTTACGGCGAGAGCTCACCGACAAAGGCTACAAACAGATAGAAAAATACAGTTGGAAGAGGATGGCTCGCGAGACCCTGGAGATTTATGAGAAGTTAGCGTAGCAAAAATGGCAAAAACAAAAAAACATATCTTGCCTCAGATGTTTGATGTGAGACCGATAAATAAGACGGGCGATTTGGATTTGGTAAAAATAAATTCTTTAAAAAAAATCGTAAAAGTAAGACCTAAGCGATATATTCCCGCCAATAAAGGAAAGATAGGCGATGTGTTCTATGATGTGAGAAGGCCGGACATCTTCGATGAGGAAGCCAGCCGATTTCAGAAAATGATAGCGGAAGAAAAGAAGCAAAAAAAACCGGCCGGGATTTCCCACGTTTCCATAACGGCCCATAATATCGAAAGAGAGAGGGAAATTCCTATCATCAAGTTCGAAACCCGGCCAAAACCGGAAATCGTTCCGGAGTGGGAAATAAAGAAAGATGTGGAAATCCAGCCGAAGCCCGAAGTGAAAAAAAATATAGAAATATCCTCATTGCCTGAACCGCTATGGGGATTGGATTATTTTGATAAGTTTGATGATTTCTCCGGCGATAAGAAGAAAGTAAAAAAGAAAAAAGAAAAAGTCAGGAAAAAAAGATCCTGGTCAGATCCTATTTTTGAAGAATATGAACGGCCGAAAAAACAAAAATGGAATTTAGGAAAAGTTTTTCCTGTTTTTGCTGCCACGTCGCTGGCGCTGCTTTTGATAGTATTTGCCCTGAGTCTTGTTGGTCGCAGTTTCGCGGTCAAAGGCCTGGCGATAGACGGAGGCCAAAAAGCTTATGCCAGCCTCATCAGCGCCAAAGATGATCTGGGCAGCAAGGATTATCAAAAGGCTTCCTTTGATTTCTCTGCGGCCGAGCAGCAATTCGGCGATATCTCCAGCAGCATCAACACCCTCGGAGGCATCGTGGTCGATGCTTCAAAATATCTGCCCTTCACCTCAAAACTTTCTTCAGGAGCCCATCTGGCAAAATCAGGCGAAGACATATCGCAAATCGGAGTAAAAATTTCTGCTATCCTGGATTCGCTTGATAAGGTAAAAAATCCGTTGAAAAACGATGATCAGAATTCTGTGTCGCTCCTGACGGTATTTCAGGACACGGATAATAATCTCAAAGATATTTCCACTCTCCTGCAGGATCTCCAAAACAACCTGGATAGTGTAAACGTGGAAGATATCCCGGCTGATCAGCGGGATAAATTTATCGAGATAAAAAAGCAGTTGCCCCAAATCAATGATACGCTGACCCAGTTTGTGAGCGACAGCAAAGTTTTTACCGATATTTTGGGAGGAAACGGTCCTAGAAAATATTTATTCCTCTTCCAGAACAACCAGGAGATGAGAGCGACCGGCGGATTTATCGGCACCTACGGAGTATTGGATATATTCAACGGGCAGATAAAAAACTTTTTCGTTGATGGGATATTTAATCCGGACGGACAGCTCAAGGAAAAAGTAGTGCCGCCGACGCCTATCCAAAAGATCAGCGCCGCCTGGAGCCTGCACGACAGCAACTGGTGGCCGGATTTTCCCAAAAGCGCCGAAGAAGCGTCTTGGTTCTATGAAAAGACCGGCGGACCGACGGTGGACGGCGTGATCACGATGACTCCTACTGTGATGCAGAAACTTTTGGAAGTCACCGGGCCGATCGATATGCCGGAATACGGAGTAACGGTGGACAAAGATAATTTTACCCAGGAAATCCAGTACGAAGTAGAAGTTGATTACGACAAAGAGCTCAACAAACCCAAGCAGATATTGGCCGATCTGGCCCCCAAGATCTTAGATAAGATATTCAATACCACCAATCTTACCGATGCCGCTAAGGTAATGAACGTTTTGGAAGACAGTCTCAATGAAAAACAAATTTTGATGTATTCCAAGAATTATGATATCGAAAAGATTTTGTCGGAAAGGGGATGGAGCGGAGAGGTGTTGGATACCCCGAAAGATTATCTCTCTGTCATCAATACCAATATCAACGGCTACAAAACCGACGGAATGATCGACGAGCACATCGCGCATCAGGCTGAGATCCAAAATGATGGTTCGATCATCGACACGGTCACTATCACCCGCCATCACAATGGCGGAAACACTCCATTTGAGTGGTGGAACAAAGTCAACGCGGATTATATGAGAGTTTATGTTCCGAAGGGTTCAAAATTAATTTCTGCCTCCGGGCAAACCCGCGAATTCGATAGTCCGCCGCTTGATTATAAGGCTCTCAACTTCAAGACTGATCCTCAGGTGGAGATGGAAGAAAGCCAGACGCAGATTGACGATCAGTCCGGCACCAGAATTTATGATGATTCCGGAAAAACTGTTTTTGCCAATTGGGCCTACGTCAGCCCTCAGGAAACGGTAGAGATAAAATATACTTATCTGCTGCCTTTCAAGATTGAAACCAGCCAGATAAAACCGGCCGACACCTATTCTCTCCTGGCGCAGAAACAATCGGGCAGCATCGGATCGAGTTTCAGCTCGGACATTATTTATCCTAATTTTTATCAAGCGATCTGGAAATATCCCGATGGAAACACCTCCGATCCTTCTGACTTGGCAGATAACAGAAAAGATATTAAAATGGAGGATGTGCTTGAGACCGATAAGTTTGTGGGAGTAGCATTTACTAAACAATAATTTACAATTACCAATTTCCCGATAATGATTAAAAAACTCTTAAATCATAAATTGCTTACCAACTCCAGTCCTTCCCGCTCGGTGGCCAGCGCTGCTTTTTTGATCACGTTTATGAGTTTGGCCAGCCGCATTGCCGGACTTTTAAGAGACAGGCTTTTAGCTTCTCATTTCGGAGCCGGAGATACTTTGGATGTCTATTACGCGGCGTTTCGCATTCCCGATCTTATCTATAACCTTTTGATCCTGGGAGCGTTGTCTGCCGCTTTCATTCCGGTTTTCACCAGCCTCATTTCCCGCGAAGAAAAAGAAGATGCCTGGAGGCTGGCCCGGGGCGTGGTGAATCTGGCGGCTATTTTTATCGTTATTTTTTCAGCTATTTTCTGCATTTTTGCTCCCTTTATTATGAAAGTGATTACTCCCGGTTTTCCGCCGGATAAATTGAGTACAGTGGTGCTTTTCACCCGTATTATGTTCCTTAGCCCGCTTTTTTTAGGTATCAGCGGGATTTTCGGGGGCATCCTCACATCGTTTAAAAGATTCTTTATCTATTCACTGGCGCCCATTTTTTATAATTTAGGCATAATATTCGGTATTGTTGTTTTGGTAAGATTTATGGGACCGGTCGGGCTGGCCTGGGGAGTAGTGCTGGGGGCGTTTTTTCATATGCTGGTGCAATATCCGGCTGCCCGGCATTTAGGCTATACCCACAGTTGGAAAAGTATCAGTTATTTCAAAGATAGGAACATCCGGAAAGTTTTGAAATTAATGGTCCCGAGAACTTTGGGCATCGCTGTCAGCCAGGTCAATCTTCTGGTCATCACAATATTCGCCTCTCTTTTGGCTTCAGGCAGTCTGGCTGTTTTTAATTTTGCCCAAAATCTTCAGGGCGTACCGTTGGGACTTTTCGGTTCTTCTTTTGCTATCGCCGTTTTTCCGGTGCTCTCGGCGGTCTATGCCCAAAAAAATTATGACAGTTTCATCAATAATTTTTCCAAAACTTTCCGGCAGATATTATTTTTTATTATTCCGATAAGTGTGGCGATGATTCTTCTTCGGGCGCAACTAGTCCGGGTGATTTTGGGAGCCGGAAAATTCGATTGGGAAGATACTGTTCTCACTTTTCAGGTGCTGGGAATATTTTCTTTGAGCCTCTGCGCTCAGAGCCTGGTGCCGCTTCTGGCCCGCACTTTTTACGCGATGCACGACACGAGAACTCCGTTTTATATCGCTTTGGTTTCCGAAGCGGTCAATATTTTGACAGTCATCCTGCTTATCGGACGATATAAGATTATGGCGCTGGCTCTCGCTTTTTCTCTAGCGTCCATAGTGCAGATGATCCTTTTGCTTTTCGTCCTCAGGACCAAATTTGAGAATCTGGATGACAAAAAAATATTGCTTTCTTTGGTGAAAATATCCGCCGCTTCTTTTTTGGCCGGAATCGGGATCCAGCTGATGAAATATCTGGTGGTCAGCCTGATTCCGATCGATACCTTTATAGGGGTGTTTACTCAGTTGTCAGTGGCGGGCCTGACGGGAGCCATTATTTTCTTCGGTGTTTGTTATATTCTCAAATCTCCCGAATTTTTGGAATTCCAACGCTCTTTCACCAGCCGCATTTTCAGGAGCAAGTCGGGAATCGTGGAGGATACAAGTGAAGTGAGTGGAATAATGTAAATATAGGAAATTATAATAAAAAACCGCCGACGTTTAAGCTGGCGGTTTTTATTGTGTGAAATTAAACGATTTTACTTAGCGAGCTTGAAAGTTTTAATGATGCTTAAAACTTCTGTCAGCCTCTTTCCCATTCGGTGGTTTGTGTATCGGGCGTTGCTGATTGGCTGTTTTTTTTCGCCGTAGCAAAGTATATAGTCGAGCCGGCGAACACAACGACCAGGACAGCCAGAACCGCGATCAAATTTTTATGATCTATTTGTTTCACCTGTCCCATGATCTTCTCTTTCAATAATGCGATCTTGTCTTTTGACTCATTATTATCTTCCATAGTTTTTTCTTGTTAATGAATTATTTAAAAAATTACAATGGCTCTCATTATAGTGTATAAATATTTATATGCCAAGCAAGCGAGGAGTATTTTCGCTTAGATTCAAGTTTTCCAAATGCTTTTGATAAGCCATTTTTTTATTGACAATTCGCTATAATAAGCTCAAAATAGTATAATAAAGCGTATGAAAAATATCCGAAATTTTTGTATCATTGCCCATATTGATCACGGAAAATCGACTTTGTCTGATCGCTTTTTGGAAATGACGGGAACGGTGGAAATGAGAAAGATGAAAGAACAGCTTTTGGATACGATGGATCTGGAACGAGAGCGGGGGATAACCATCAAGATGCAGCCAGTCAGGATGAACTACAAAGAATATATTTTAAACCTGATCGATACGCCCGGCCACGTGGATTTTGGTTATGAAGTTTCACGGTCGCTGGCGGCAGTGGAGGGCGCAGTACTTTTAGTCGACGCCACCAAAGGCGTGCAGGCGCAGACCTTGGCCAATCTTTATCAAGCCATCGACAATAATCTGGAAATTATTCCGGTGGTAAACAAGATTGATCTGCCGAATGCCGATGTGGTCAAAGCAAAAAGAGAGGTCATCCATATTTTGGGCTGCAAAGAAGAAGACATTTTGGAAGTGTCCGGAAAAACAGGGCAGGGAGTGGATAAATTATTGGAGCGTATTATCGAAGTTATTCCGGCGCCGACCGGAGAAGAAAAAAAGTCACTCAAAGCCCTTATTTTTGATTCCAAATTCGACACCTATAAAGGTGTCTTGGCTTATGTCCGCATCATTGACGGGAATGTGAAAGCAGAAGAGAAACTGGCTATGATGGCAGCTGGCGCTAAAAGCAGCGTGATTGAAGTAGGATATTTCAAGCCACAACTGGAGAAATCGGAAATACTACGAACCGGCGAGATCGGATATATCGCCACGGGCCTGCGCAGCATTGATGATTGCCGCGTCGGCGATACTGTAACTTTGGAAAATAATCCGACCGCCAAAGCGCTTCACGGCTATAAAGATGTGAAACCAATGGTTTATGCTTCTTTTTATCCGTTGGAAGGCGAGGATTATAATTTTATGCGCGACGCGCTCTCCAAGCTCAAGCTCAACGATGCCGCCTTTACTTTTGAGCCAGAAAGCAATCTGGCGCTCGGGAAAGGTTTTCGTTGCGGTTTCTTGGGTCTCTTGCATCTGGAAATAGTCCAGTCGAGGTTGGAACGGGAATTCGAGATCAATCCGACCATTACTACTCCCAGTGTCGTCTATGAAATAAAGCTGCAGAGCAAAAAAGACCGGATAAAAATATATTCGCCGACAGAGTTGCCCGATCCTAGCGTCATCGAGGAAATTTATGAACCCTATTCCAAGCTGGACATAATTTCACCGTCCAGCTATCTAGGATCAATTATGGAAGTGATGAAAAACACCCGAGCTGAATATCAAAACACGGAATATATCGATTCAGAAAGGATGATCCTGAAATTTATATGCCCTTTGACCGATATTATCACCAATCTTCACGACGATCTCAAAAGCGCTTCGCAAGGTTATGCTTCGATGAATTATGAATTTTTTGATTACCGTCCTTATGATCTGATCAAACTCGATATAATGATTGCCGGCGAGAAAGTAGAGGCTTTTTCCCGGATCGTCCCGCGAGAAAAAGCTTTTTCTGAGGGCAAAAGAGTGGTGGAAAAACTTAAAGAGGCCATTCCGCGCCAGAATTTCCAAATCGCTCTTCAGGCGGCCATCGGCGGAAAAATTGTGGCCCGGGAAACCATCACCGCCTTCAGAAAAGACGTGACAGCGAAATTATACGGAGGCGATGTGACAAGAAAAAGAAAACTGCTGGAAAAGCAGAAAAAAGGGAAAAAGAAGATGAAAAATATCGGCAAAGTGGCGATCCCGGGAGAGGCGTTTTTGGCGGTGTTAAAAAAGTAAATTGCAATATTCTCCTCTTCCTCCGGGACAGGTGAGGGAAAAATAAGCCAGGTTGTTTTTACACTATAAATTTGCTAAAATAAAACTATGGGAATCGCACGACGAAACAAAAGAATAAGGAAAATTTGGATTGTCATTTCCATCCTGGGTGTTTTGGCAATGGTAGCTTTTACAATCGCTCCGCTCTTAACTATGCTGCACTAAATTTTTTAATGATGCGAAATAATCATGAAAAAAAATCCCCCTGGCTGCTGAGGCTGGTCATAGTTTTGGGCATAATCCTTTTGGGACTGATTGCTTTCGCTATTACCAAAGAAACCTATAAAAAGAAACAAGTGCAAGGACAAATTGATGACTTGAAACAGCAGGCGGATAAGATTGATAAGCAAAATACGGAACTTTCCGACAAAATTTCTTATTACGGAAGCGCTGATTACCAGAAAAAGGTGGCGAAAGACGAACTTAATCTGCAGGATCCGGGAGAAAACGTGGTTATCGTGAAACCGAGTTCTATCGCCCAGCCGCAGGCAACAGAGGAAACACCATCCAATGATAAAAAATTAGTAGTGCTGGTTTCCAATGTCCAGAAATGGTGGGATTATTTTTTTAAATAAATAATCGAAGTAATATTCGATGGATGAAGATAAAAAAGAAAAAAAAGTCAAGCTGACCACTATCGCAATAGCCGTAGTGGTAATTATTGCGGGCTATCTTTTGATCGTAGGCGTTTTGATCTATGGATTTAATATGGATAATTTTCTGACCCGAAAAACTGCTCAATATTTTCCTTATCCGGCCGCCATAGTAGGGAACAGGATAATTACCATAAATCAGCTTCAAAATAGGTTGTCGGCCGCCCAAAAATTTTATGAAAATCAGGATTTTTCCGGTATGGGAATCCGTGTGGATTTCTCTACTCCTGACGGGAAGAAAAGATTGGCAGTGAAAGAGCGTAGTATTTTAGGTAAGATGGTAGAAGATGCCGTGATAGAAAAAGAGGCTAATTCAAGCGGTATCCATATCACGTCGCAGGAAATCTCCCAGGCAGTCCAAAGCCAGATGGATCAGTATGGCAGCAGCGATGACGTAAAAAATAATATGCAAAAACTCTACGGATGGACAGTGGCTGATTTTGAAAATAATATAGTCAAACCTGATATGTATCAGGAAAAATTATATGATGATTTCAAGAATAAGGACGCGGGTTTTGCCGCTGCCAAAGCGAAGATAGAACAAGCCCAAAAAGACCTGAACAGCGGCAGCGATTTTCAGACGGTAGTAGGAAAATATTCAGAAGGGGACAGCGCAAAGGATAAGGGCGATTTGGGATGGTTCGGCTCGGAGGAAATGCTCCCGGAAATCGCTCAGGTAGCCTTCAGCATAGATACAGGGAAAAATAGCGATATAATCGAAAGTTCCCTGGGGTATCATATCATCCAGATATTGGACAAGAAAAACGAAGATGGCGAAGATAAGGTGCACATCCAGCAAATTTTTGTGAGAACTCCCAGTTTTTCCGATTGGCTGGCAGAAAAGGAAAAAGCGACGCGTATATATATACCGATCAGGGAATTTTCCTGGAATAAGGACTCGGAAGATGTCGATTTCCGGGATGATGCTATGAAACAATTCGAAGAAAAAGTCAAAGAAAATCCCAACGGGGATATATCCGTTTTGTTTTAAAAATTATAATAATTATTTAAAATTAAAATTATGCCAAAACCAAAAGTAAACGAGGAGCTTTGTATCGGCTGCGGAACATGCGAATCTCTTTGCCCGAAAGTTTTCCACGTAGAGAATGGCAAATCCAAAGTGGTGACTGAAGATTGCACTGATTGCAATTGCCAGGAAGTAGTGGATTCCTGCCCGGTCGGTGCTATTACCCTAGAATAAGGGTTTTCACTGGTTGTAGAATTAGAAGTTGTTAGCTTTATAAATAATAAAAATTATCCGCGGCTCTCAAGTACAGAGCGCGGAAGTTATTGCGACTAAAATATTAATTATAAAAAATATGGAAACTGAGGTATCCACTTTGGAGGATAAAAACTCTTCTCCAAAGCCTAAAAAATCTAAAAAAGGAGGATTGATTGTGATGGTGATAATCATTTCTGTCTTATTCTCTTCAGCCTTTGGAGCAATTTTCGGTTTTATGGCCGGAAGCCTGGGGCAAAAAGTCCTGGGAGGAAGAGTTGCCCAGCTCCTGAGCGCTCCTTTCGGCAACCATTCAAATCAAACAGTGACTAAGCAGGACATCGTCCAGGAAGATTCCGCTGTTATTGATGTGGTAGATAAATCAAGCCCGGCCGTAGTCAGCATCATAATCAGTAAAGACGTGCCTAAAGTACAGGATTATTTTTCCAATCCTTTCGATTTTCCTAACTTTTTCGATCCGTTCGGCAATGGCGGAGGCTCTGATCAAAATGGCGGCAACCAGGGAAATGATGGCAGCCAAGGCTCGGGCCAGGGCGGAACACAAAAGCAACAGATCGGCGGCGGCAGCGGATTTATTATCACCGCTGACGGAATGATAGTGACCAACAAACACGTCGTATCCGATACCACCGCTGATTACACGGTGCTCACCAATGATGGCAAGCAGCACAAAGCGACAGTTTTGGCTCGCGATCCGGTAAATGATATTGCTATTGTCAAAATTGATGGCAATAACTATCCCACGATCAATTTTGGCGATTCTGATAGCTTAAAGACCGGACAGACTGTTGTTGCTATCGGTAACTCGCTGGGAGAATTCACTAACACGGTCAGTCGCGGAATAATTTCTGGTCTTAAACGCAACGTTACCGCCGGGAGTGGCACGGGGGACACGGAAAACCTGTCCAATATCATTCAGACCGACGCGGCCATCAATCCTGGAAATTCCGGCGGACCGCTCATCGATATAAACGGTGAAGTTATCGGTGTAAATGTAGCTATAGCGCAGGGAGCTCAGAATATCGGATTTGCCATACCGTCCAACCAGATCAGGAAAATTGTGGATCAGGTGAAAAGCACCGGAAAAATTTCCACGCCATACATCGGAGTGAGGTATGTTCCGGTGGACGATAATATCAAACAGCAAAATAATCTTCCTTATAATTACGGAGCCTTGGTGATAAGAGGGCAGAACGTGACCGATCTGGCTGTCATTCCCGGATCTCCGGCTGATAAAGCGGGAATAACAGAGAACGATATAATCCTGGAAGTTAACGGCACCAAGTTGGACGACAAAACCGGACTGACTGATCTCATCAGCCAACATAATGTAGGCGATACGGTAGATCTGAAAGTCTGGCACAAGGGAGAAGTGAAAGATGTGCAGGTGAAACTCGAAGAACGTCAACAATAAGTATATTTAAAAATTTGTAAATTGGACCTCAATAAGCTTACTACCAAATCCCAGGAAGCTCTTCGCCAGGCTCAGGAGCTAGCCATTACTAAAAGCCAGCAACAGGTGGATGTTTTCCATCTGCTTCATTCTCTTATCAGCCAGGATAATTCTATCGTTCCAGTCATCCTGAAAAAGATGGAAGTAAATATGGAAGGGATAAAGGAGGACGTTATGAAAGAGATAAACTCTTATCCGCGCGTCTCTTCCTTGTCTATCGGGCAAATATTTATTACACCGGATCTCATCGTGGTGCTCAATAATGCCGAGCAGGAAGCGAAAAAGATCGGTGACGAATTCATTTCCACCGAACATCTGATGCTCGCTATGATGAGTTCCAGAAACAGGACGGAAATTTTTTTGAGAGCTCACGCAGTAACATACGATAAAGTTCTGAAAATTATGTCGGAAGTCAGGGGCACTCAAAAAGTAGACACTCCCGATCCGGAAGGAAAATTCCAGGTATTGGAAAAATTTACTATTAACCTGACGGAACTGGCGCGGATGAAAAAACTTGATCCGGTGATCGGACGGGACAATGAGATCAGAAGGGTGATGCAGGTGCTCTCGCGCCGCACCAAAAACAACCCAGTGCTCATCGGAGAGGCCGGCACCGGAAAAACCGCTATCGTGGAAGGATTGGCCCAGCGTATCGCCGAGGGCGATGTGCCGGAAACTTTGAAAGACAAGGCACTTTTGAGCCTGGATCTGGGTTCGCTTTTGGCCGGCACTAAATTTCGCGGAGAATTCGAAGAGCGGATGAAGGCCATCATCAACGAGGTCGATAGAGGAGCGGGAAAATACATCCTTTTTATCGACGAACTGCACACGTTGGTCGGAGCGGGCGCCATCGAAGGAGCGCTCGACGCTTCCAATATGTTGAAACCCGCTCTTTCCCGCGGACGCATCCGGATGATCGGCGCTACTACTACCAGGGAATATCAGAAATACATTGAAAAAGACGCCGCTCTCGAGCGAAGATTCCAGCCCATTATGGTGGGCGAACCGTCCATCGAAGATACAGTGGCGATTTTGCGCGGTCTCAAGGAAAAATACGAAGTGCATCACGGAGTAAAAATTACGGACGCGGCCATCCAGGAAGCGGTGAAACTTTCTGACAGGTATATCACCGACCGTTTTTTGCCGGATAAAGCAGTGGATCTTATCGACGAAGCCACTTCCGCTCTCCGGATGGAAATCGATTCTATGCCGGCAGAGATCGATACTATCGAAAGAAGGATCAGGCGGCTGGAGATCGAAAGAAAGGCTCTGGAAAAAGAAAACGATGCTGAAGCCAAAAAACGGATCAAGGAACTGAGCCGGGAACTTTCGGAAATCAAAGAAGAATCCAAAAAACTGATGCTCCAATGGAAAGCGGAAAAAGAATTGATCACTAATATCCGAAAACATTCTGCTGAGATCGATAAACTGAAATCGGAAGCGGAAATTTCCGAGCGAAATATGGAGTTGGACAAGGTGGCAGAAATCCGTTATGGAAAAATTCCGGAACTGGAGAAAAAAATTAAGATAGAAAAGAAAAAATTGGACAACATCCAGAGCAAACAGCCGATTCTCAACGAAGAAGTGACTGAAGAAGATATTGCCAAAGTGGTTTCCCGCTGGACCGGCATTCCGGTCGTCAAGATGCTGGAAGACGAAACCAAGAAATTGGCGCATATGGAAGAGGAATTATCCGGGCGAGTGGTGGGGCAGGAAGAAGCTATCCGCGCCGTTTCTAATGCTATCAGAAGAAGCCGCGCCGGAATCGCCGAAAAGCAAAGGCCTATCGGGTCATTTCTGTTTCTGGGTCCGACCGGAGTAGGAAAGACTGAGCTGGCCAAAGCTTTGGCTGAATTTTTGTTCAACGACGAAGCGGCGCTTGTCCGGATGGATATGAGCGAATATATGGAACCGCACAGCGTTTCCAAACTGATTGGTTCTCCCCCCGGCTATGTCGGCTACGAAGAAGGAGGACAGCTCACGGAGTTGGTCAGGCGCCGTCCCTACAGCGTCATCCTTTTCGACGAAGTGGAAAAAGCGCATCCGCAAGTTTTCAATATTATGCTGCAAATTTTGGACGAAGGACATCTGAGCGACTCTAAAGGCAGGCGAGTCAACTTCAAAAATACTGTCATCATTATGACTTCCAATGTCGGTTCAGACATAATCTACAGAAGCGGACTTGGTTTTCGTGAAACGGAAGACAAGGAATCCGTAGGGGAAGAGGAAATGAAAAGCCGGGTGCTTTCCACACTCAGAGAAAACTTCAAGCCGGAATTTCTCAACCGCCTGGATGAGATAATAATCTTCCATCCTATCAGCCGGCAGATGCTCAAGAAAATCGTCGAACTTCAGATGGAGCAGGTCCAGGAAAGACTGGATGAAAAAAATATCAAACTCAGATTAACGAGAGTTGTCAAAGATTATCTCAGCCAAAAAGGGTTCGATCCGGCATATGGCGCGAGACCCTTAAAAAGAGTCATTCAAAGCGAGATTATGGATGAACTGGCTCTCCGGATCATTGAAGGCGAAATCAAAGACGGAGACAAGGTAACAGTGGACGTAGAAAAGGAAAAAATAGTGTTTAGACACTAGTCGGCTTTTTTGCTAAAATAGGGGAGGATTGATAATTGTCTCTTGATATAACTTGTGTTTTTAAAGCTTCGCCCATTATTTTTTAGCCTGATCTTCTTGTTCTGTCTTGAGATTATGGTTTTGAAACACAGCTGGGTCCTGGCGGTGGCAGTTTTTTTGTTTCTTATTTCTCTTTATGAAGGAAGAAAGATCGGGCATAGATGGCGATATTCGATTTTGCCGGTCCTTTATACCCTTTCTTCGGTAGCGCTGCTCTATCTCATCGGTATATTTTATGAACAGCAGGTCTTCATAATCTTATCTTCTCTCCTGTATTATCTCTCACTTCTTGGTGCCAGCCGCCTGGGCAATTACGAAGGAGACCAGACGGCCAGAGGAATGAATACGGCCGCCTCGAGCGCCACTATTTTTTTCGCTTACGCCAGTGCCTACGGCCTTTACCTCAATTTCCTGGTGCCGCTCTACCTCCTGATGCTCACTTATCTCATAATCACGCTTTTCGTGAGCTACCAGCATTTCGCTATCATCAAAAAAGACAGTGCGCGGACCGTGTGGATATACAGCTTTCTTTTGGCGCTCGCTATGGCTGAACTCATCTGGACTATGAACTTTTGGCCGTTCGGGTATTTGACTACCGGCGTCATTGCGCTTATACTCTATTATGTTCTTTGGGACATAATATCCAGCCATTTTTTGGATTTATTCAGCCGCCAAAGGATAATAACCAACACTGTATTGTTCTCGGTCCTGATAGTAATAATTCTGCTCAGTTCCAAGTGGATACCAGTGATATAAATTCAAAATTATGTTTAAAAAAGCACTATTCATCATCCTGATCATAATAATCAGCGGATTATCCGGCATTATTGCCGATCATTATTTGTTTCCTTATCTGAGTACTACTGACTTTTTCAACAAGTATAAATTTTTTAAACAGGGAGCTGAAAACGTTACCGTCATCAACAAGACGGAACAAGTCTATGTGAAAGAGGATACCACGCTGACTAAAATTGCCAGTCCTATCGCTTCTTCCATAGTCAATATCGTGTCCTATCCTAACCCCGATCTGAAAAATACAACTTCGACTTCGAAGGTTCAGAACGATGCGACGATGAAAAACGGCACGGGGCTCATCGCCACCAGCGACGGAATCATTATGACTTACGCCACTGCCATCGATCCGGCGGATCTGTCGAAAACCGACACTCCTCCGGCATATAAATACAAGGTAATGGTTTTTGATGGCAACACTTATGACGCTGATCTTTTGGCCGTAGATTCTTATAGCAATCTGGCTTTTCTCAAAATTAACGCCAGCAATTTGCCTACCGTGCAATTCGGAAACAGCGATGATTTCAGTGCCGGAGAAAAAGTTATTGCGGTGGGCAACAGCCTGGCTGAATATCAGAATATTTATGCTTCGGGAATACTGAATACTTTTGATCCCTATTATAATTTAGGCGGAAAAAACATTTCTTCTTCCGAAAAGATGGAAGGGGTGTTTAGGACCGATCTGGACCACGAGGACGAGTATATAGGCGGGCCGGTGATCGATTATTCCGGACAAGTTATCGGAATAGTAGGTTCGACCCAAAGGGACGGAGGATTGGATTATTTCCAGATCCCGTCTAATAAAGTCAAAATAATCTTGGATAAAGCGATAAAAAGTGACCTGGCCAATAACAGCCAGCTGGGCATCTATTACATCCCCCTCAATAAGACGTATGCAGCTATCAATAATCTCGGGACGGACAGTGGGGCAATGATCTATTCTCCTTCCGGCCAGCAAGGATTGGCTATTATTGCCGGCACTCCGGCGGCTAAAGCAGGATTAAAAATCAATGACATTATCACCCAAGTGGCAGGAGAAAAGATTGACGATAACAATAGCCTGCCTGATCTGCTCTATAAGCACGATAAAGGCGAAAATGTCGAACTGACAGTGATAAGAGACGGGCAGGAAATGAAAATAAACGTCCAATTGTAGGTTTTTTCAAGACTTATTTAAGTATACGCAAAGAACTCCTTCCTGGAGTTTTTTTGTTTTTTCAGCACTAGCATTTGACAAAACTTTGCTCTTATGCTAGCCTGTAGGGTCGTTCGAATAATAGTTAATTAATTTTTTATTAAATAATATGAGTAAAAGTAAGCAAATCTATGCTATATCGACGGTTGCTTTAGTGGCAGCTTTCTTTTTAGCTGTCGGCCAAGCTTCCGCGTCTAGCAACAGCTATTCGTCCAGCAATGGCAATTCGTCTAGCAGCAGCAACTCAACGAGCAAGAGTTCTTCTTCTAGCAGCAGCAATTCATCTAGCAAGAGCATCTCTTCTAGTAGCAGCAATTCATCTAGTAAGAGCATCTCTTCTGGTAGCAGCACCTCATCCAGCAAAAGCGTTTCATCTAACTGTAACAAGGTGAAAAGTGATGTTGATGTCCATCAGGAAACTCACGTTAATGTGGATGTCGATACTAATAAACACGTGGATGAACAGGCGCATGAGACGGTAATCGTGAAAGAACACGAATCCGATCACGGTTGCGACCATGATTGTGGAACCAAAAAGATCTATAAAAAAGAAGTTGTCTATAAGACTGTTCTGCAGAAAGTTCTGCCGACAACCGGACCGGGACTACTTGGACTAGTCGCCATCGCGATAGTTGCCTTTGTAGCTGCGTTCGGATTGAGCAAGCTTTTCAAAACTCGTTTTGCCAAGCAGGCTTAACTTATAAGATTAGAATCTTATGTCCAATATATTCAAAAAAATCAGGGAAAGCTGGTTAAATTCTATGCTCTTTGCTTGTCTTTTATTGGCAATATTCCTGGGTTTGGTTTATCTTTCGACTATCGATATCACGCCGCTCAGGAATCTGCAAAAAAATTCAGCCGATACTCAGACGTCTTCTTCGATTAATACCGATGCGGCTTTGAAGGATAAATTAGGCGCTACGGATGCGGCTTATGCCAATTATGACGAGTGGACCAAGCTTTATGGCCTTGATGATTCCAATAACAAACCGGAAGATGATCCGGACGGTGATGGCCTGCCCAATTATCTGGAATATGTTTATGGTACCAATCCCACAAAGGCTGATACTGATGGAGACGGCTTCACTGACAAGCAGGAAATAACCAATGGTTATGATCCGGACGCGCCGGGGGATACTCAGCCTCTAGTTGAAATATCCGCAGATAAAATAAATGTTGCTGCGCCAATGGTCTGGTCTCAAAATGGAGACGAAAAAAGTCTGGATGAAGATTTAAAATCCGGCGTGGTTCATTATCCCAAAACAGCTGCCCCGGGACAGATCGGCAATATGATCATTTCTGGCCACAGCAGCAACTATATTTGGGCTGGCGGCAGCTATAACCATATTTTCAAAGATCTGAACAATCTGCAAAATGGCGATACCATTACCGTCAAAGTGACGGAACATAACGGCCGGGTTATCCTGTATCACTACAAAGTGACCGCCAAAACCATAGTCGCAGCGGATGATCAGAGCGTCTTTGCCGATTCTGCCACACCTACTTTGACCCTGGCTACTTGTTGGCCGATAGGAACAAACCTACAAAGATTATTGGTGAAAGCGGATTTGGAATAACTGAATTATAGCGCATTTAAGCCATAAAAAACGCCACCGGAAGGGTGACGTTTTTTTGTGGAAATAGCCCTTGACAAACCGGCTGTTTTTTGCTAGACTATGTGGTTCAAGTATTAGGATTAAAATTTCTGATACAAGAACGTTTCAAGTTCTTTGGCAACCTAAGGGTTAGATATATCAGGTTTTGTTTCTGGCTTTTATTATCAATTGCGCATATGCGCAGAAAGGATTTGCCATGAAAGCAGCAAGAGGATTGGTTTTTTCAGTAATGTGTATTTTTGTCCTCAGTGCCTTCGGATGCGCTTCATCTCGGGAGACATACGCACGTCCGACTTTATTGCCGGACGGACGAGTAATTGCTCAAGGAGGTGATGTCGGCCCCTTCGGAACTGACAATTCGTGGGCGGCAGTTCTGCCCGCCAAAACTCAACCGACAGTCCAAACTCTGGAAGAAACACATCATAAGTCTTCAACCGAGTGGACGGGCTGTTCGGACGAAAAACCGAACAAGAACGCTAAGAACATAAAGCGACTCGAGCAACACGAAACATGGTCGAAAGAAGTGGTTGTAGGGGGAGGTAGCGAACCGATCCAGCCACTGGCCAATGGCGCCAACCCCAGTACGGGTAATCTGGCTGTTCCTGCGCTTTTTGGAGCTATGGGTGAAGTCGGTAGAGGAATGGCAACCGGCGGAACTAGCATTATTATGAAGCAGGGCGGAGCTGTAGCGAATGGTGGGAATGCCACCGCGAATGGTGGGAACGCTAATTCCAACTCGCAGATAAGCAACTCCGGGAATTCTCAGAGCAACTCTAATTCTTGGAGCAATTCTCAGAGTAAATCACTAAACAAAACCAACGTTAGTCAAGGAACTAATGTCGGTGTCGGTGTTAAGGTCCACTGATAATTCAGTCGGCTAGCCAGACCCCAAAGTCTCGTCTCTCTTGAAAAAGAGATATATCGAGACTTTGGGGTCATCAATTTTTTTTCGAATATTTTATTCGGATTCGTTGAGACTTTAACGAATCACGACAGAGTATTAGAATTATTCTTTGACAACAAAAAATTATACATATCAAATTTCAGCTTTTGTTTCGGCGCGTTTCGCGCGGAAAGGATTGGAGATGAAAAAAATAATTATTTTTGTTATTTTTCTGGCGATAGTTTCTTCGGCTGGCATTTCACTGGCTGGCGAAATAATTCGAGAATCCTGGGATCAGAGTGTCCGCGATCTCGGAACAGGAAAACTTACTCCTACCTACAAGGGCGAGTGGGTAAAGTCCGTTAATGGCGTACCTCCACGGTCTGGCGAGAAGGGAATGGGTGAGGATGGCCAAGAATATCATTGGGTTCCAGCTAACCAGAGCCCTGAATCAGTTCGATCCTCAAATCATGATACTGATGTCAACGCAAACATCAGTAATCTTGAAAGAATTATTAACACTCGGGTTGCTGAGAGGAATAAAGCTATTGCCGAACGGAACAAGGCTATTGTCGAGCGTGAAAAAGCTAAGAGAGAGGCGTCAAAACTGGACAAAGCTTTCGGGACTGAAAAGGAGGCACATCAAAAAACTACAGGTTTATTGAAAAAGACCGGTGCTGAACGCGATAATCTGCAGAATTGGATTCGTGATTTTTACGAACCGCAGATAGAAACGGTTACCGGCGAGCGCAATAATCTGCAGAGCTGGGCGGGTGATTATTACGAACCAGAAATAAAGAAAGCGCATGAGGAAAACCTCCGCCTCTGGGAAGCGATTGTTGCTTGGCATAACACACTCAGAACATCTCTTGCTGAAAACCTGGGGTTAGAAAAGCACAATAAATATTTATGGTGGGGGATATACGCATTGGCGTTTACAACTCTCCTGTCCGGAGGCGTTATACTTTTCTTCTTTGGTCGCGCTATTTGGAACTTTCTCAAGGGATTTTTCAGGAAATAGTCAAGGTGACTTCTGTAAAAGTCTAAAGCAACTAACCAAGCCATTTTGGCTCAAGCCGTATCAGAGATTCTTCTGATACGGCTTGTTTTATTTTCCAGCTGTTATACGATAAAAATATCGGGAAAAACTTTGACAAATTTATTTTTGTCTGATATACTGCAATGTTCCAAAAGAACGATATTAAGCCAAAAAATATGAACAAACGAAGGATTGAAAATGCCATAATTTCCGCAATTCTAGGGACAATTATTCTTTTTGCCTTTACTTTTTTATTGACCAAGGAATGGCTGGTCAGCGAAAAACTGGTCGTTTTTCCGTCAGGCCTGGCTTCCGCTCAGCAAAATTTGAACTTTGAAGTGGGCAATACCGTTGAAATTATCAACAGTCCGGATTTTAGGGAGAATGTGTTCCAGGATAAAAATCAAAATTTCTTGGGCGCTACTCGTCTGGGTAATTCTTCTACTGTCGAAATCAGTTTTCTGGCCAAAGACAATCAGGTGGACGCGGTGAAAGAAGTGGCGCTCTACGTACCAGGAGAGATGAGCAATTATACCCACAAGCTTTATAGCGGCGACCCTTTCAGCTATCGCCTGCTTGAAGATCCGACTATCTCTTCACGGCCGGTAAAACCCGACCGGATGGCTTATGCCATTAGTGGTTTTGTCATTGGACTTTTGGGATATCTTTTGTGTTCCAGAAAAAAAGTTAGAAAGTAAATATTTATGGACAGCAATTATATAAAATCAGCAGGAACTTTAGAAAACCCCGAATTGATACGGGGTCGGGATATTTCATATGCCAAAAAACTTTCCTGGTCTGATATTTTCAATCGCCTGATGATCATTTTTTTGGGTGTCGCTATCTTGCTTTTTATCATAATTATGAAATCAAAAACCACGGTTGATTTTTCCTCCGGACCAGTCCTTTATCTCTACGCTATTTTCGTGACCACCTTTGAACTTTCAAGAATCGCTTCCGCTATGCTTTATGAAAAGTCTTATAAAAGTATTTTTTTTGATGCCAATAGACAGGCCCTGGACGGTGAATACGAGCCGATGGTAACCTTTGTCATTCCCTGCAAAAACGAAGAGAAGGCCATCGCCCGGACCGTTTATCAATGCTATCAGTCGCAATATCCTAAAGAAAAACTGGAAATTATCGTCATTAATGATGGCAGCACTGACCACACTCTGGATATTCTTCAAAAGCTGACACGCACTGTTCCCAGCCTTAAGGTTATTAACTTTATTCATAACAAGGGCAAGAGAAATGGTATGGCCGAAGGCTTCAAGATGGCCTCAGGGGAAATTGTTGTCCAGCTCGATAGCGATTCCTACATCGATCCCTATACTTTTAGGAATATCATCGCTCCTTTTCAGAATAAGGAAATCGCCGCTGTCTGCGCCCACGCCGATCCGCAAAACGCTGACAAAAATTTCATCACCAAGATGCAAGCCGCTTATTATTTTATGTCTTTCCGGGTTCTCAAAGCGGCCGAATCGACTTTTATGTCCGTCTTTTGCTGCAGCGGTTGTTCTTCGGCTTATAGAAAAAGTATGGTTATGCCTATCATTGGCCAGTGGCTCAATGAAAAATTTCTGGGTCTGCCGGTAACCTGGGGCGATGACCGGGCGCTGACCAGCTGGCTTCTGAAAGAAGGGCACAAAACGATCTACACCGATCAGGTCCAGGCTTATACCATCGTGCCGGAAAAATTCAAGCAACTCCTCAAACAACAGTTGCGCTGGAAAAAATCCTGGATAATCAATTCTATCTTTACGTCCAAATTCATCTGGAAAAAACAACCCTTTGTCGCTTTTCTCTATTATTTTCCGCTGGTCATCGTTTCTTTTCTCACGCCCATTATGACTTTCCGCGCTCTTTTTTATCTGCCGGTCATCAAAAGCGTGGCTCCTTTTTATCATATTTTCGGCGTAATGCTCATCACCGCCCTTCTGGCTGTCTGTTGCCGGATATTTTCCAAAAAAGAATCCCACTGGCCGTATCTTTTTTTGTGGTCTCTTTTCAATCTGTTCATTCTCTCGTTCGTTATGTTTTGGGCTGTTATAAAGATCCAGGACCGCGGCTGGGGCACCCGATAAAATTTTCCTAAATTTATGTTTCCGATGAATCTGAAAAAAATTAAAATGTCTTTTCTTCTGATGCTATTCTTGCTGATAGCTATGCTTTGTGGTGGAGTCTCCCTTCTTCGGGGGAATTATTATCTCAAGAATAAATATCTGCTGATGCAGCTCAGATTTTTGGCGCTGGAAGGGCAAATTATGGAAAACAATCCCGGCGAAATGGGAAAAATATTCCTCTCTTATTCCCAGGCTGCCGGTGTGCCTTTGAATAATAAAAATGCTCAAATTGTGCCCGTCCTTCTTTATCACGGCGTGATGAGCGATCCCAATTGGAAGCCGGACGGGGTGAACATCAGCTTGTCTGATTTTGAAGACCAGATGTTGGCCCTGAAAGCGGCCGGATACCAGTCTGTTTCGCTTTCTGATTTCAATGATTTTATGAAAGGCGAACGTGTTCTGCCGGAAAAATCGGTCCTCATCACTTTTGATGACGGCCGCAGCGATAGCTATTATAATGCCGACCCGGTCTTGAGAGCGGCGGGTTTCAGAGCCGTAATGTTCACGATAACCGGCAGATCGCTGGGTCCGGATAACGCTAAAGAAACTTTTCATCTAAATGAAGATGAACTTCAAAAAATGCTGGAATCCGGAAGATGGGAGATAGAATCCCACACTCAAAACGGCCACGGTAATATAAAAACCGATGCTGCTGGCGACCAGGGATATTTTCTGACCAACAAAATGTGGCTCGATAGCGAAAACCGGCTGGAAACCGATACGGAATTTGAAACAAGAATTGATAACGATCTGGCCGGCTCCAAAGAAGATTTGGAAAACAAATTAGGAGTGAAAGTTTTGGGCTTTGCTTATCCTTTTGGAGATTTCGGCCAGGAAAATTCCAATTATTTGCAAGGGAAAGATATCCTCACCAAGGAAGTGGACTCACTTTTTCCTCTGTCCTTTCGCCAGTCGGAAAACAGCGAATATCCCGGAGACTATCCCGGCAATGGCTATCACCTCATCAAAAGATTGGATATCCAATCCCCGACAGATATAAATAAATTTATTTCGCTTGTCGGCAGCACCCGGGAAAAATCCATTCCTTACAGCGATAATTTTTTGAGGGACCAGGGCTGGCTCGATGCCTGGGGAAGTTCCAAACTTTCCCAAGGGCTCCTTCTTACCGGAGCCACCCAGGACGAAGACAGCAGTCTGACCTTTCTTAATGGCACGGCTCTCTGGAAGGACTATAAAATGAATGCTATCCTGAGATTGATGAAAGGTTCCAGCTTTGCCATCGTCGTCCGGTACAATAACGAGAATAATTACGCTTCCTGCGATTTCTCCGATTCTCATATTTCACTCACTCAAAGGATAGCCGGCCAGGAAAGCGTCGTTTCCGAATCAGATAACAATTTTCCTATCAATTCCCAAGAGGATATGAATGTCAGTATAGAAGTAAGGGGGGGTAGCGCGGCTTGCTTTCTCAATGGAAACGAGATTACTTCCGGAGATATTTCTTCCAACCTTAATCACGGGGGAATCGGCTTCAAGACTTGGAATAATAAAGTTTTCAACAGCAGCCTTTTAGTGAAGAAAATAGACGTGGAGTAAACTGACAAAAAATATTATGAAAAATAAAATTATCATTTTTTTTCTTCTCACTGTGGTCGTTGTCGGCTCATTTTTGGTTGAGAAAAAAATAAGAAACTCCGGCACGATCCAGCAAAAACAAGCAGTCGTAGCCTCGGCTCCCCTTGAATTTTCTGGAAGTTTTCAAAATAATGAAACCTTGGAAGAAGCCGGCGAAATGAAATCCAGCAAAAACTCTTTCTGGTGGCTCAATTCCGGAGGACTGGCAGTCTTTGCAGACGGTGTGCTGAAAACAAATATTGGCAATTTGGCAGATAACAATTTTTGGCGCACTTTGTATTCTCAGACCAACGCGCGAGATACTGAAAATGGTTATCAGCCGCAAAATATTTTCCGGCTGGTGACTAGAAACAAATGGCAGGACTTGAGCCAGGAATTATATTTCAAAATTGATAAAATCAATTTGAGCTCTAGCGAATTTCGCAATGAATCAAATGGCGTTTTACTTTTCAATCGCTACTACGACGGCGATAATCTCTATTACGCCGGTCTTCGGGTGGATGGTGACGCGGTTATCAAGAAAAAGATTGCCGGGAAATATTATACGATGGAGGAAACAAATGTCTTTACAAACGGCCAAAAGTATGATACAGTCAATAATCCCAATGTTTTGCCGACCGATGTCTGGATAGGCATTAGGAGCGAGGTGAAAAATATGGATGACGGCAGCGTGGAAGTGAAGCTGTATATGGATAAGGATAACAGCGGAAATTGGGCTCTGGTTCTGGATACGAAAGATAAGAAAAACAAATACGGCAAGAAACTGCTGAGCGATCCCGGTTATGCCGGCATCCGAACTGATTTTATGGATGTGGAGCTTAAAAATTATAAAATTTCCGAATTGAAATAATTTTTCATGATTTTGTAATTTAGCGTGGTTTGAAACTGCGTTAATGGCGAAATTGTGTATCGTGTTTTTTAAAAACATTATTTCAGAGACAAGGAGCAAGGATCATGAAGAGAATGATAGTGGTTTTGGCGATTATGATGTCGGCGTTTTGGGTAATGCCGATAAAGGCAAATGCGGTCGCCCTTGATAAGGGCATGGTCACATTCACTTTTGACGACGGACTGTCACCGCACTATACGACAGCCTATCCCATTCTCTCTAAGGCTGGCATTCCGGCCACTGAATATGTCGTCACTGATTATGTTGGTGATGGCGCCGCTCATCTGACCTGGGCCCAGATCTGGACTTTGACCTGTGCTGGATGGGAAATTGGCAACCACACAGCATCGCACGTAAGTCTTCTCGGAGTGAGCAGCGCTGAGGCAGTTCTTCAGGTGGAGACTGCTCGGGAGGTTCTCCGCCAGCACGGTATCATCAATGTCGGAGCGTTCAATCCGCCGTTTGGGGATTTTGACGACCAGCTGGTGACCGTTCTTCGAGGAACGGGCATATCTTCCCTCCGTCAGGCCTGGACGGAAGACAGCTACCTTAATGCTGTCTCTACATTTAACGAGTGGGCGCTGAACGTGGTTAGTGTCAAGGCTTCGATGTCTTTTACTAAGGATATCAAGCCGAAAATTGATGCCGCCATAACCCAAAAAGCGTGGCTCATTCTAGTCTTTCACGGAGTGGTTGCTGCGCCATCAGACAATGATGATGTGTCTACGACTGTTTTTCAACAGATCGTGACCTATGTCAAAAACCAGAAAGCTTTGGGCAAGCTGAACACCCCCACCATCTCGGCGGGAACGGCTAAAATGATTTATTATCGATCCCTGCCTTAAGACATTCTAGCCTAAATCATCCAACCATAGAGCCGAAGCGGAACTTTCGCCCCGGCTCTTTTCTATTCTGAAAGCCCTTGCTTTATTTTGATAAATATATTACTATTTCCTGTTACACCAATGTATGAAAATATTAGAAATCAACAAATTTAATTTCGTTTCTGGCGGTGTGGATAAGCACTTCCTGGATCTTACGGCTCTTCTCAAAGCCAAGGGCAATGAAGTGGCTGTTTTTTCTATGAAACATCCCAAAAACAAATTTTCTCCCTGGAAAAAATATTTCGTCAGTTATGTGGGATTTAAAAAAAGAGATAAATTTAAATCCAAGATCAAGGGGATTTTCAGAATATATTCTCTGGAAGCCAAAAGAAAAATAGCCAGGCTGCTCGATGATTTTGAGCCGGAAATCGTCCACATCCACAATATCCATCACCATCTTTCGGCGTCTATTTTGGGTGAGATAAAAAAGAGAAATATTCCCATCATTATGACTGTCCACGATTATCACCTGATCGGTCCTGATTATCTTGGCGAAAGTGATCAGGAAAACTGGAAAGATATCAGTTTCAAAAAATGCCTGAGTTTTGTGAAAAATAAACGCTTCCAAAATTCCTATTGGAAAAGTGCGCTGGCAGCAGGGGAGTTTGCTTTTAACAAGTATTGCCATTTTTATGACAATGTCGATCTTTTCATCGCTCCGAGCCTTTTTGCCAGGGAAAGATTGGTTCGCGCTGGCATAAATAAAGAAAAAATTGCGGTCATTCCTCATTTTTCCCAAGGCGACTACGAGCCGCAAAAATCTTGCGACCGGAAGCGCGGAAAATATGTAATCTATTTCGGAAAAATATCCTGCCAAAAAGGAGTGGACAAATTGATTAAAATTTTTGCCTCCCGGCCATACGTCAAATTATATCTGGCCGGCCGCCGAAAGGAAGGCTTTATGCTGCCAAAGAACAAAAATATAAAATACGCCGGATTTTTGAATAATGGTGATCTGACTGACTATATTAAAAATTCCCTGTTCGTGGTTTCTTATTCCCGTCTTCCGGAAACTTTCGGATCAATCGCTCTGGGAGCTTTGAAAAACGGAAAACCCTTTGTCGGTTTTTCCGGCAACGCGGCCGGTGAGATCGTGGAATCAGACAGGCAGGGATATCTTGCCAAAGACCCGGCGGAATTTGAAAAATACATCGACAAACTTATCATTGATGACGGTCTGAGAATCCTGTTTTCCAGAAACGCCCTGGAACGGGCCAAAGAATTTGACAGCAGTGATTATTACGAGAAAATCGTGTCCGTTTTTAAATACGTAATTGAAGCTGACAAGAAGCTGACTGCCAGAGAATTAATCGCCAGGATGGAAAGTTAAAAATCCTGGCAATTATTACTTTTCCGGGGACAAATTGCGAATAAAATAGAAGGGTTGTATAATCAGATAACTTTATATAAAAAATAATGGCAAGAAACACACAATTGAGAGTATTCTGGTTCGCAGCTATAGCTATTGCCATAGTAGCTTTTTTGGCGTTTTTGAATATGAGCCGGATCTTTAGTTCTGAGATGGAAGTGCTGCTGATACCCAAAAGCAACACTACAGCCGAAAATATTGACAAGATAACGGCCGATGCGGAAAATTTCCCCCAGGCATTGTCTTTTTATGATGAAATGATCAAAAATGGAACTATTAATGATCCAACGAAAGAGCTTCCCTCCAGCAGCCGTAAGGCTTTTTGGAATTCTGTGATAAAAACGGAAAAAATAGATAACAGCGGCATCATAAAAATAACTGCCTTTAGTTCCGACCGAGTGCAAGCAGAAATAATCGACAGGCAAGCTGTGGCGACTCTCATCGGGCGTCTCAGCCAATATTATAATATCCGGACAGAACTGGATGTGCGAATCATCGAAGATCCCGTTGTCGTGCCAACTTTTAGCAGCAATCCTTTGCTTTTGATCGTATACAGCATTCTCCTGGGTTTAATTTCCGGATTTTTGACCGCTTTTATTTTCTCTGTCATTCCTGCTCCGAAGCGAAGTTTGCCAGGAGAAGGCAGATTTAATTTTTCTCTGGCTAATCTTCCGACTTTCACCAAATCCGAGAAAAAAGAACTGAAGATAGGAGAGGAGGAAAAGCCCATCGTTTTTGATAAACGTCCGGAAGCGATAACTTCTCAGAAAAAAGAAGGACCAAAAAAAGAAACGATCATTACGCCTCTGCCTGCCTTTTCGTTCCCTCAGAAAAAGGCGACAGCGCCTGGTAATTTACCCATCGCTGACGAAGAAGCTGTTTTGAAAATAGAAGAAAGGTTGTATGCTAATGGTAAAAAAGAAGAGCCGAAAGAAGAAAAGAAAGAAATAATTCCGGAAAAACCCAAAGCTCCAGAAGAGCCCAAAAAAGATATCTTCCGGGAAGCTACACCGGAAGAAGTGAAGGAAAGACTGAACAAACTCTTGTCGGGAAAATTATAGAAGCAGAAAGTGAATTTTTATACTATTCCTTTTTAATTTATGCCTAAACGATATTCTCGAAAATTTTGGATAACTTTTTGGGCGATAGCAGTGCTATTTTTAGCCGGTTGGTTTTTATTTTGGCAGCTGGCAAATCATAGGAGAGCGACACTTAACAGTGCTATTAGTATTTTGCCGATCAACCAAGAAAAGAAGGATGATCTCGAAGCCATAAATTATTTTGTGGATTATATTCTCAAAAAAGATGGCCAGGAAAAAACTTTTCTGGTCCTTTTCCAAAACAATATGGAGCTTCGGCCGGGAGGAGGATACATCGGCTCTTTCGGAATATTAAAAATGAAAGACGGACAAATTGTCGATCTTCAGACGAATGATGTGGTAAATTTTGACGGACGAATTCCTGACACTGAAGAGCCGCCCTATCCCTTGAAGGAAACTTTAGGTTTGAGTTCCTGGAAACTGAGAGATTCTAATTTTTCTCCCGACTTTCCCACTGATGCCCAAAAAGCAGACTATTTTTATCATTTAGGCCAGGGGCAGGAGAATCTTGACGGTATCGTGGCCATCAATGCCGATGTACTCACCTCATTTCTCAAAGTGACCGGGCCGGTTTCCATTGATGGCTTTCCCGGCACTTATGACAGCGAAAATGCCATTATGTCTTTGGAATACCAGGTGGAAAAAGGCTATCAGGAGCAAGGACTTGCTCACGCTGAGCGCAAATCGGTTATGAATTCTTTAGCGGATGAAATTATCAAAAAAGCGACTAGTCTTAATGAAACGGACAAATTAAAACTAGCCCAAATAATTCTTGATAATTTAAACAATAAAGATATCCAGCTCTATTTCAAAGATTCTCCACTGGAAGAACAGGCCCAAAAAGCAGGCTGGAGCGGCGAAGTGGATCAAAGCTGGGGAAGCGATTATCTGATGATGGTAGACGCCAATCTCGGATCTTACAAGAGCGACTATTACATCAAAAGGTCTTTTGATTACACAATAGATTTGTCCGGTGATATACCCAAAGCCGATCTGAAAATAACCTATACTCATACGGCCAAAGAAAAAGATTGGATGACCAAAGATTATCTAACGTATCTCCGAGTCTATGTTCCTAATGGCGCCTGGTTTGATAATTCGGCGGGACCGGATAACGCCACATTCGGCGAAGAGCTGGGACATAAATATATCGCTTCGCTCATCACCGTTCCCATCGGCCAGACCAAGACTTTCCAATTCAATTATAACTTGCCCCAGAACATCAAAGACAAGCCGTATGATCTTCTGATCCAAAAAGAATCAGGGGTGGGAACCATACCTGGCCATATCACTATCATTAAAAAAGACGGAGCGAGAGAAACGCACGACATTGAGCTGAAAGGCGATTGGCAATTGAATTAAATTTCACATAGAAAAGCCCCGCTAAGGGCTTTTTTGATGTTTACTTTTGGACCAATCAGCGGTAAAATACAGACAGACTAAACTAAAAACCACCAAATTACGTAATTCGGTATGTGATAAAAAATTATCCACAGACAACCGTATTGTTTAGTGATATAAGTGATGATATAATAACACTACAACTTGTAACTTTTAATGTTTACTTATGAAAACACAAGAAATAATCAAAAAAATCGAGGAAAAAAGGGGATCAAAAGTGATAACTTATATCACCAGCGACCGTCAGGGGCCAGTAAATGCCCGGGTGGCGATGGATATCATTCCGATCATCAGTTCTCAACTGCGAAAGATTGGGAAACAAGAGAAAATCGACCTAGTGCTATACAGTGCTGGCGGAGATACGATGGTTCCTTGGCGCTTAGTTTCCATGATCCGCGAATATTGCGATAATTTTTCGGTGATTATTCCCTATAAAGCCCACAGCGCCGCTACTATGATTTCACTTGGAGCGGACGAGATTGTCATGAGCGATATGAGCGAGCTTTCGCCGATTGATCCCTCAACGGCTAATGTTTTTAATCCTATCGATCCGCAAAATCCGCAAAACCGGATTCCGATTTCGGTAGAGGAAGTGATGAGTTATTTCGATTTGGCGAAGAATAAATTTGGCATTAAAAGTGATGAGGAGCTGACCAAAATTTTCAACAAATTTGTGGAAAGCACGCCGTCTATTCATCCGCTGGCTCTAGGGAATGTTAATCGCACGCATAATCTCATCAAGATTTTAGCCAAACGACTGCTCAAGAGTCACAAGGAAACGATGAAAGAGGATGAGGTGGAAAAAATAATCGAATTTATGACTGAAAAACTTTATTCTCATCAATATTACATTGGCCGAAAAGAAGCCAAAGAAGATCTCAACATAAAATCCGTCGTTTTTGCCGACAAGGAGCTTTCTGATTTGATGACGGAAATTTATGAGGAATATAGAAATGAAATGAAAATGACAGAAGCTTGGAATCCGGAAGTTGAAATGGGCGGAAACGACCCGGTCAGCAGAAAATCTTATAAAATTGCTTTTGTGGATAGTGAAATGGAAAGTGATTTCTTTGAAGTTGGTTTGGAATTTAAAAAAAATCAGCAGCCCATCGCCCAGCAAACTCCAGCTGGAATAGTGACAATCAATCAGGAGCAAATTGTATGGAGAATGGTTGGGCAGGGGTGGAAATAATATGGAAAATTTAATAAAGATAGAGATAAAAAATTCATTTAACAGAAAAGACGATTCTCAAAAAGTTATTGAAGGCGTTGTTGATAACGGCTCGACTCTTAACCATTATGATAATATCACTGAAGTTTCCTCTATTAGCGTAGGATCGATTACTGCCAATCAATTTCATGATGATTTTAAGATCATCACTAAAAAAGACAAGAAAGGATTTTTGAGAGAAGTTTTGATTTGTGCGATAGGTGGGGCTGTCGGAGCTATTGTGAGCGCTATCATGACCTATTTTATTTTTGGAATTAAATAAAAGCACATATGAAAAAATACAAGGATGTATTATTGTATGTCAGTTTCTTTTTAGCAGGTATTATTTTTATAGTGATAGTTCAAAATTACGATATTTTTAAATTCCTTAATTCTGGATTTTTTATAGCTCTTGTTACTTTTGGCGTTGGTCTTTTTGCAATTTATTTATATAAAAAACAACAAAAAGACAATAAAATAAATGCTGCTAGATTAATTATTCAAGAGATAAGATATGCCGAACAGCAGATAAGAAATGCTAAGATTCTAGCACCTTCGGTAGAAACAAATTATTATATGGCATTTAAGCTATTGCCAACAAATAGTTGGCATAAAAATATCCACTTATTTGTCGAAGATTTGAAGGAGGAAAATTCAATAGATCTCATCAGTCATTTTTATTCACAAGCGGCTTATCTTGACGACGTGATTAAAATTATTTCAGATGAAAAAAATAAAACATGGAACATTACAAAATCATCTGTTCTGGCAAATGAAAAAGGTCAGGTGCAAATAGCAACAGGACTTATACTTCCGTCTGGGTATAACACTTTGGATGTTGTCGAAAAAGTACCAGGCGGAAATGTATCACTCAACCTTCAGGCTAATCAAATTTTATCTAATGTTACCAATAAAATTGAATTTATTTATAATTCTCCAGCAGTAGGTAAATTAAGAAAAATCGCCGAAGGAGAATTTTAAGTTTTTTATTTTATGCCAACACTAAACTGGATCGGAAAAGAAGCGGTCGCAAACCACGATAAGGAGGTGTCTTTTCGCTTACTTCGAAAGGTGAAGGCCAATTCGACTGGTGAAAATTCTCAAAATCTCATTATTCATGGCGATAATCTTGAAGCACTAAAGGCGCTTATGCCGTATTATGTCGGAAAAATAAAATGTATCTACATCGATCCGCCATATAATACTGGCAATGAGGGATGGATTTATAATGATAAGGTCAATTCGCCAAAAATTAAAAGATGGATCGGCAAGACCGTTGGCAATGAAGCTGAGGATCTTTCACGACATGATAAGTGGCTCTGTATGATGTATCCGAGATTAAAATTATTGAAAGATTTGTTGAGTGAAGACGGCTTGATTTTTGTTAATATAGATGACAATGAGCACTGTAATCTAAAACAAATTATGGATGAAATTTTCGGCGAAGAAAATTTTATTACGACTTTTATATGGAAAAAGAAATCTACGTCTACCAATGTGGCAGGTGCTCAAGTCAGTTCTTTAACGGATTTTATTATGTGTTTTGGAAAGACTGATGGTGCTAAAATATTGCCTCGAATTAGGCTCAAGGAAACCAGAAGCTATCCCCTTAAAGATAAGGAGGGTAAATATCGTTTAACAATCATAGAAAAGAAAAATGCCGGAGGGTATAAAAGGGAGTCGATGCAGTTCCCAATTTTAGGTATTAAACCGCGCGAAGGCAAGAGATGGCAAATTGGATTAGAAAAAGCTCGTGAATTAGAGAGAAAAAAAAGATTTATTAACGAAAAGGGAACAATTAAATTGAAGATATACAACTTCGAAGATAAGGATACCTATTCTGCTCAACCAAATTTACTTGATAATAGCGGAACGACAGATAATGCGGCGAGACTTTTAACGGATATTTTTGGAGAACAAGAAATTTTTAGCAACCCAAAACCTGTTGAATTAATAAAACATATTGTAAGCATTACAACAGCTAAAGATGACTTAGTTCTCGATTCCTTTGCTGGTTCCGGAACAACCGGGCACGCTGTTTTGGATCTAAATAAAGAAGACGGTGGGAGCAGAAAATTTATTATGGTGGAAATGGAAGATAATATTGCCAAGGATATCACCGCTGAACGCATGAAGCGAGCGATCAAAAAATACAATTATAAAGATGGTTTTGAATACTGCGAGCTGGACAAGCCACTTTTTGATGAGGAAGGGCAGATTGAAAAAACTTGTGATTTTAATCAATTCGCGACTTATGTCTATTTCACCGAAACACAAACCAATATTGATAAGAAAAAAATTGCTGGTAACTTTATTGGTGATCACAATGACACCCAATATTATTTAATCTACAAGGAGAAATATCAGAATATTTTAGACAATGCCTTTCTGAAAAAAGTTAAAAAAGATGATAATAAAAAAATAATTTATGCGGACAAATGTATGCTGGATGACACAATAATGACGGAGTATAATATGCAATTCAAGCAGATCCCGTATGAAGTAAAAGTTTATTAATAATTTTATGCAACTCAAAAAATACCAGCAAAAAGCGATTGATACATTGAAATATTATCTGGGAGAATTGGCGACTATAGGGCCAAAGTATGCCTTTATGGATATAACGGACGAGCCATATAATTCCACTTTCTTCGGCATCGTGCCTTTTGTGTGTATAAAAATTCCAACTGGAGGCGGAAAGACTTTTGTCGGTTGCCACGCGGTGAACGAAATAATGCGTTCGGTTTTGAAATTCAAAATGGAACGTGGCATTGTGATGTGGTTTGTGCCATCGGAAGCGATTAAATCGCAAACACTTCGAAAATTTAAAGACCGGACGGATTGGCATCGACGGATTTTGGACGAAGCTTTTGAAAATGGTGTGCGTATCTTTTCCAATGAAGAGGCCTTGCGGATTCGCAAGGAAGATGTGAAAGACAATCTATGTGTCATTATTTCCAGCCTAGACGCTTTTCGCAAGGAAAAAACTTTGCAAAATAAATACAAAGTCTATCAAGAAAATGGATCGCTCTTGGATCATTTTGAAAATATTCAAGATAACGACGCTTTGGAAAAAGACGAGGAAGGCACTGTGATAAATTCCCTTGCTAATGTGGTGCGAATGGATAATCCTCTAGTTGTGGTGGATGAAGGGCACAAAACCAAAACCCAACTTTCTATCGATTTTATTAAAGAACTGAATCCTAGTTTTATCATCGAATATACTGCGACTCCAAGAGGCGGAAGCAATATTTTAGTGGATATTTCGGCGTCAGAACTCAAGGAAGAGGAAATGGTCAAAATTCCAATTGTTTTGGAAAGTACGACGCAATGGCAAAGCGTGGTAGCCGAGGGTATTGCCAAGAGAAATGAGTTAGAAAAAGAAGCCAAAAAAATTAAAGGCGAATATATCCGCCCCATTGCTCTGCTCCAAGCGCAACCGAAAAGCAAAGTTAGCAATAATATTACGGTTGATCAGCTGAAAGAATTTTTATTGAATGCTAAAATATCCGAAGATGAAATTGCCATTAAAACATCAGAAAGGAACGATATCGACGGGGTAGATTTATTCAGTAAAAAATGCAAAATCAGATATATCATAACTGTTAGCGCACTGGCCGAAGGGTGGGATTGCTCGTTTGCTTATGTTTTGATTTCCGTTGCTAATTTGGGGGCTAAAATCGCCGTCGAGCAGATTATCGGGCGGATTATTAGAATGCCAGGAGCAAAGAAAAAAGAGAATGAAGACTTAAACAGATGTTATATTTTCGCTTCCGCGCGCAATTTCAATGAATCGGCCACACAAATAATTTCCGGTCTGGAACATAATGGATACAGCCGATTTGATTTGGTTAATGCCAAACAATCCGAAAAAACTTATGAGCTGGAAGTAGAAAGGGCGGTTAATAAAGATATCGCCGTTCCAATGATGAGTTTTGGAAGTGAAAAGCTGACTTTTGAGAGCTTGATCGGCGAAGATTTTGAGCTATCGAAACAGAACGCTGAATTTGATTTTGAAATTCATTATGATAGCGATGGACGAGCAGTAATTGATATCCAAGATAACAAGTGGATCAAAGGCAAGCAGCAAGCACTAAAGCTCACCTTTCGTGACAAAAGTTTTACTAAGGAAGAATTGATCCAGTGGCTCGATAAAAGGTTGCGATTTATATTGCTGGACAAAAAAGACAAAGTCGGATTTCTCACAAAAGTTATGGATTATCAATTGAAACGTCGATCAGTTTCCGAGCTGTCAGTTAATCGTTTTGTATTTTTGGAAAAATTAAATGATGAAATAATTAGGATTATGGAGGAATATGCTAAAAAGCGATTTGAAAAATTTATTGCCAACAAGAAAATATCAGCAAAAACTTTTGATAAATTTCCCAAAACTATTATTTTAAACCAGGAAATACCGCAGGAATTCAATAAGAACTATTACAAAAAAATAGACAAGCTGAATAAGGAGGAGCTGAATTTTATCGATCGCTTGGATTTGGATTCATTGTCTAATATTGAATTTTGGATCCGTAATCGTGAAAAACGAGACCCGTTTTATATTCAAGGCTGGAGGCGTGGAAAATTCTACCCGGACTTTATTGCTGTAACCAAAAAAGGAAATATTGTCGCCTTGGAATGGAAAGGTGAAGACAGAATCAACAATGAAGACACGGGATATAAAGTCGCTATCGGCGAACAATGGGCAAAGCTTGGTAAGGGCAAATTGCATTTCTTCTTGGTGCATAATAAGAATATTGAGGAGACACTCAATAATCTAAAAAATTTATAAACTCTCTTAACTTGTTTTTGATTTTTAGAAGATTTTGTATTATGCTTAAAGTATTATGGAATTTATTAAAACAAAATTTAAAGACGCCTGGCTTATCAAACCGCAGGTATTTCAGGATAACCGGGGATTTTTTTTGGAAACTTATTCCCGGAAGAAATTTTCCGAGACTGGGATAGAAGCAAATTTTGTCCAGGACAATCATTCTTTGTCGGTGAAAAAAGGAGTCCTGCGCGGACTGCATTTCCAGGCGCCTCCTTTTGCTCAAGCCAAGCTTCTGAGAATGACCAAGGGTTCCGTTTATGACGCGATTATTGATATTCGAAAAGATTCTTCGACTTTTGGGAAATGGGAAGGATTCACCTTGTCGGCGGAAAATTTCTCGATGCTTTTCGTCCCCAAGGGATTTCTTCACGGCTTTATGACGCTCGAAGATAACACGGAGTTCCAGTATAAATGCGATAATTTTTATGAACCACGATCTGAAGGCGGAATTATCTGGAACGATCCGACATTGAATATTGATTGGCCGATCAAGGACCCGATCCTTTCGGAAAGAGATGTAAAATGGGGAAAATTTGAAGATTTTAATTCGCCGTTTTAATCAATTGTCATTCCCGCGAAAGCGGGAATCTAGTACGAGAACTTTATTAATTCACTAGATCCCGGGTCAAGCCCGGGATGACGACAATCTTATGAACATACTTGTCACCGGCGGAGCGGGATTTATGGGCTCCAATTTCATACACCATATCCTCACAAAATATCCTGATTATAAAATTATTAATTTGGACAAGCTGACCTATGCCGGAAATCTGGATAATCTGAAGGATATTGAAAATAATCCCAATTATACTTTCCTCCGGGGTGACATCGCGAAAGCTGAAGATATGGAAAAAGCCCTGGAACAAAGGATAGACGTGATAGTGAATTTTGCCGCTGAGTCTCACGTGGATCGTTCCATCCTTGATCCAAGAGCTTTTTTGGACACGGATATCTTCGGAACATATACCTTGCTCGAAGCAGTAAGGTTGGGAAGAGCCAAAAAAATGATCCAGATTTCTACCGACGAGGTTTTTGGCATGGTTCATGATATGGACGAGGAATTCACTGAAGGGGATAAATTTGATCCATCGAGCCCCTATAGCGCTTCCAAGGCTGGAGGAGACCTGATGTGTAGTGCCTACTGGCGAACCTATAAAACTCCGGTGATCGTGACACACAGCTGTAATTTTTACGGACCATACCAATACCCGGAAAAGCTGATACCGCTCTTTATCACTAATCTCCTGGAAGATAAAAAAATTCCTGTCTATGGCAACGGTGACCAGTTCAGAGAATGGATCTTTACCAAGGATCATTGCAACGCTATCGATACGATTTTACACAGTGGGAAAATCGGAGAAGTTTATAATATCGGAACAAGAAACAGAAAATCTAACTTGGAAGTGACCAAGTTTATCCTGAGTTATTTAGGAAAAAATGAGAATTATATCAAAAATGTGCCCGACAGACCGGGCCATGATTTCGGCTATGCGGTCAATCCTGATAAATTAACAGGAGAACTGGGCTGGAAGCCGGAAATGAACTTCGAAGACGGTCTCAGGGAGACGATCGACTGGTATAAAAACAACCAGGATTGGTGGAAAAAGATAAAATCCGGGGAATATAAAGAATATTATGAAAAAAATTACTCCGGTAGAAATTAGAATGCACAATAATTAAAAAGAATTCTCTTTGACAGAATTCTTTTTTGATATTTGTATTATAAGTATGAAAAAATATATCATTATCGGCCTAGCAATCATAATTCTTATTGGACTGGTCGTGGTGCGCAGCTGGCTAGTGGCTAAAAATACGCCTGTCATCAGTAATAGTCCAGCTGCTTCCAGTTCTCCGCCAGAAAAACAAGTGCCGAACAACACTATTCAAAACAATCAGGCCGCTCTGGTAGCGCCCATCGGACAGGCAAGTGGGAGAGTGACTAAGAAGCCTTTTGGTATCTTCATCACGCCTCAAAATTCTCCGGTCCAGCCGGAAAAATTTTATGGTTATCATACCGGCACGGATTTCGAAACTTTCCCAGAAGAGCAAAATAATGATGTTCCCATTTACGCCATAACTTCCGGAAAAATACTCTTAAAAAAGTGGGCCAGCGGTTATGGGGGAGTGCTGGTAGAAAGCGGACAAATTAACAACGGCTCTGTGACAATAATTTATGGTCATCTTAATCTCGGAAGTATCACTAAAAATGTCGGCGATACTTTAGACTCCGGAGAGCAATTTTCCGTGCTGGGAAAAGGATATAGCCAAGAAACAGACGGGGAGAGGAAACATCTGCATCTGGGAATACACAAAGGAACGGGAATTAATATTCTCGGCTATGTTAATAATAAAAGTGATTTGGGAGATTGGATAGATCCTATGAGTGTGATACAATTTTAAATTGTATTTTTAGCTTCCTCCGATTCCCAAAATAGCAGTAGGCTCGGGAAAAATGATAGAGCGAAGCGTGCTATTGCCGCCATCATTATCGGTAAAATATAAATACTCCAGAGAATTATCATATCTTATGAACGGATTGTCTACCGTGGTGTTGATAAGATCCATACAATTTCGGTGATCACGATCGTCCAGTTCGATTATTTTCACCCATTTACCGGTATTGAAAATGACGTGCTCATAATCTTTGGACCACTGGACATTTTTTATCGGTTCGCTATAGCGGGTGATAGTGGCTAGGCTGTCTTCCGAACGTGTAGGTTGGACAGTCCAATCTCGGAGATAATAGACAGAGATCTCACTATCGCTCCAAAAGAGCAATTTTTTTCCGTCGTCGGAAAAATGCATCCCAAGAACACCGTCGCCTAATTTTTTAAAATAAGTATCCTTATCGCCTTCGTTGTACACAAAGAGATTCTGGTTCGCGTCGATAAAAGCGATGCGGGCGTTGTCATAAATGATCAGCCTGTCGATGGCGGCATTTCCTCCGTCAGGAAAGCTGCTGGTAACCTGGACTTTGGCAGCCTGGCCGTCAAAGCTGGTTTTGAAAACTAAATTATTGGGAGGTTGGACAAAATAAACGCCATCATTAGTCAGGTCAAAACTGGAAACGTTTTCGGAAATAGTAGCAATGTCAGAGGCGTTCGTGACATTGGCCCGGTATAAATTATTCTTGCTCAAAAAGAATAAATAACCCTTGCTTTTAGGATCCCAACGGACATCGCTGATATCTTTTTTACCGAGGAAATCATTGAGATCGAAGGAATTATTGTTGGCGGGATCTATAATGATATAGTCGTATTGCGTAGTTTCGGCAGGAGTGTCCGAGGTGCTCTTTGCTCCCTTGACTGTTGGCGCAGCTACTGATTTTTCGACCGGAATGGACAGATAGTCCTCTTGCGGAGACCATTCGATGTTTTCTTTCCTGGCTTCATCAATCATCTTCCAGCCAGACAAGGAAAAATTTTGTTCGGTCTTTCCGCTGCTGATGTTAAAAATATTTATTCCCAGGCTGTCGCCGTTATCCTTGTCATAAACGATATATTTGTTTTGGGGAGAAATGAAAAATCTGTCTATGCCGGCCGTATCATCGTAATTCTTTTTATCATAATTATCCCTCGTCAGAATTACGTTCCAAAATTCACTGGACAAGCCACTGAGTACATCGGTTTTTTTGGTCCAGGTCTTGTAACCGGGTGCCGATACGGTAATGTTATAATTTGCCGGGATGAGGCCGGTGATATTTTGGGAACTATTGATCCTGTTGAGCTGCTTGGATACGTCTATTTGTCCATTGAGATAAATTTGCGCTGATTGGGGGTTGGTCTTAAGGGTAATGGCACCCCCATACACAAAAACGCCCTTGTGCGCATCGAAACGATAGCCGCGGGCATATAATATGATCGTAGGCGCTAACACGAAAAACGATATCACCAATGTCCAAAAAAATAGCTTCCTTTTTATTCTTTCCATAAGAAAAACCCAAAAACCAATAAAAAACTGCCCGATTAAAGGTCGGCTATATTTTACCACGACAGGTGGTTTTGTCCAGAAAAATGTACAATTTATTGACAACTAAAGCCCAATCCTGTATACTGGGGTATGTAACCATTGAGGACCTAATTATGCTAGCTATTATAAAGACGGGGGGGAAGCAATACAAGGTAAAAGTAGGTGACAGGATTAAGATAGAAAAATTGGCAGGAGTTGAGGGAGAAAAGGTCACTTTTTCAGAAGTGCTCTTTTGGGGCAACGGAGAAAAAATTAAGGTAGGCACCCCGCTTATAAAAGGCGCTAAGGTAGAAGGAACTATTTTGAAGACTGCTAAGGCGAAAAAGGTAGTTGGCATCAAACATAAAGCCAAAAAAAGATATAAAGTCAAATTCGGACACAGACAGACGATGACGGAAGTGGAGATTACTAAGTTATAAACTATAAAATTTTTTGAGATAATAAAAAACGGGCCAAGAGCTCGTTTTTTTGTTTCAGATAGTAGTTTATTTTCTATTATCAATCGCCGATCCGAGTGTCAGCTCATCAGCGTGTTCGATGTCCCCACCAGTAGACAGACCCCTCGCCAGACGTGTAATTTTGATACTGTAGGGCGCCAAAATCCTTTTTATATATAAAGCCGTGGCATCGCCCTCAGTCGTGGGATTAGTGGCTAAAATCACCTCCGAAGCGCCTTCAGTTTTCACTCTTCTTTCCAGCTCGGGAAAGCGCAATTTTTTCTTTTGTTCTTCGTTGGCTGAAGGACTCAGAAGCCCTCCCAGGACGTGATAAAGCCCCTGGTATTTTTTGGTACGTTCGATGGCGATGATATCCAGCGGGTCTTCCACGACACAAATTTCTTTTTGATCGCGGGAACTGTCCCGACAGATGTTGCAAAGTTTTTCTTCGCTGATATTCCCGCATTTTTCGCAATATCTCAGGTTAGATTTCAATTCCGCCAAACTTGCCGCAAAATCCTTGAGTTTATTTTCGTCTTGTTTAAACAGATACAAGACCAGCCGCTCAGCCATTCTTGGTCCGACGGAAGGAAGGGAAGAAAAGTGGTCTATTAATTTTTTGAAGGATTTGGGGTACATAGTACGAAATTATTCAGCTCTCACTCTCTCCAACGACTTAAAAGTAGTAGAATTCTCATTAAAATACAAACTCATCCGACCAATTGGCCCGTTTCTGTGCTTAGCGATGTGCACTTCGACAATATTTTTGTTAGGCGTGTCTGGTTTTTCGCGGTCTTCGCGATAGAGGAACATCACCACATCAGCATCCTGTTCGATTGATCCCGATTCACGAAGATCAGAGAGTTTGGGAATTTGCGGACTTCTTGATTCTACGGCACGGGAAAGCTGAGAGAGAGCCACCACTGGAATATTGAGTTCGCGCGCCAATTGCTTCAAAGCGCGGGATATTTCCGATATTTCATTGACCCGGTTATCGCTGCTGCGGCGGCCTTCCATAAGCTGGAGATAATCAATGATAATCAGTCCCACATTCTGTTCCGATTGCAGGCGCCTGGCCATCGTGCGGATTTCCATAACATTAGCCGAGCCGGCATCATCAATAAAAATCGGCGCTTCACTGAGTATCCCCATCGCCTGGCCGATACGCTGAAAATCATCGTCACCGTCACCGGTCTTGAGTCTTCCGGTTCTCAGCCGCCACAGATCCACTCCGGACTCAGCCGCTAGCATCCTGTCGATGAGCTGGTCGGAGGACATTTCCAAAGAAAATATGCCTACCGGAATTTTTTCTTTGACGGCAATTTGCCGTGCCAGATCCAAAGCCAGAGTAGTCTTTCCAATGGAAGGTCGGGCCGCCAAAATTACCAAATCGGATTTTTGCAGTCCGGCCAGAATGCTGTCCATATCCGGAAATCCAGTAGGAATGCCGCGTAGTTTATGATCGCCTTTGTGAAGTTCATCAATACGGTTGAAAGCCGCTTCCAAAATTGATCTTATGGGTATAAAATCCTGCTTGAGATATTTTTGAGAAATAGCAAATAATTTTTGTTCCGCCTCATCCAGGATCTTTTCCACGTCTTCTTCTTCCCGGTATCCCAGTTCCACGATCTCACTGGCAGTGGTGATCAGTTTTCTCAAAGTTGATTTTTTCTGCACCACTTTGGCGTAGTGCGCCACATTGGAACTGGAGGGGACGCTATTGGCCAGCGTCGCCAGATAGCTGGAACCGCCGATTTTATCCAGTTGTCCTTTTTCTTCCAGACGGTTAGAGAGCGAAAGCACATCGATCGGTTCGTGTTTTTCATAAAGCTCCACCATCGCTTCATAGATCATATTATGGTCGTCTTTATAAAAATCACCCTCACGAAGAAGGTTAGCTACTTTGATGATAGCGTCTTTATCAAGCATCAGCGCGCCCAAAACCGAACGTTCCGCTTCGATATTCTGCGGCGGGAGCTTGAGATCACCCATTATTTTTGTTGTTTCTTGGGCTCTGGCCATATTTAAAGAAGATGTAATAAATCTATTGGTAATTTATTATACCAAGCTATCATCAAAAATCAACTTGTCATTTTGCCCAGGTTATGAGGATTTTATGCACATATTTACCGAAGTATTTTTCGTATTTCTGCGACGCTATTGGCCATAACTAATTTTCTTCGCAGTTCCACCGCGCCGGGGAAACCGCGGACATACCAGGCTAAGTGTTTTCGGATTTCAAACATACCGAGTTTTCCTTTATCTTTCCAAATCAGCTCGGCATGACGAATCATAATTTTTTTGATCTTTTTAAAATCATATCCGGTATATTTTCCATACTTCACCAAATTTTTTATCTGATCAAAAATAAAAGGTTTTCCCCAGGCCCCTCGGGCAATACCCAATCCATCAAGCAAGGAATATTTTTCTAAAATATTTTTAGCGTCTTCCGGAGTCAGAATACCTCCGTTTCCCAGAACAATTTTATCCGGCACTATTTTTTTCACTTCTTCGCAAATTCCGAAATCAACAGGGCCGGAAAAACTGCCTTCATATGTTCGGCCGTGAATCATAATAGCGCAGTAGGAGAGGTCTTTGGTGTTTTCAATGAATTTTAAAGCATTCATTTCCTTAAGTCCGGCTCGGATTTTTATGGAAACCGGCAAATCAGTATTATCGCAAACCTCAGAGATTATTTCTCGCGCCAGTTTTTTTTGCGGCATCAGCGCGCAACCGCTGCCGTGAGCAAAAACTTTTTTGGCCGGACAGCCGAAATTGATGTCAAGCCCGTCCGGTTTGATTTTTTTAGTAATAATTTTTGCCGCTTTGGCAAAATGCGCCGGATCTTTTCCGAAAAGTTGGACAACGTATGGCCGTTCCGTTTTTTTAAACCGTACCAGTTCCAGAGTTTTTTGCGGTTTAAAATATAGGGCAGTGGCGCTGGCCATTTCAGAATAAACCACATCAGCTCCGCATGACCGGCAAATTTGGCGAAAAGCGCTATCAGTTATACCAGCCATAGGAGCGAGGGCTAGGATAGGTTTGTTTATTTTTTTCCAAAAATTCTTTTGCATATAAATAAAAATTCTCTTCACAGAGAGCTTAAAATTTCTAATTTATAATTAAAAACTATTTTGATATCTCTATTCCTTCTTCCGTCTCTTCCACTTCGTAACCTAAATCTTTTATGGCTTGCTTGAGATCTTCCACTTTTTCTTCGGGCGATTTGAATTTTTTACTCACCTTGAAGGTGCATTCATCATCAATGCATTCAAACTCCTCCTCTTTTTTGTCTTCTTCTTTTTTAACGTTCACTTTGGTCATTATTTTTTTCTTATTAAATATTCATTATTTTTTAAGTCTTCTATGATATATCCCATTTTTTCTATCTTGCCTCTTAACTCATCAGACAATTGAAAATTTTTATCATTGCGTGCGGCTTTCCGCTCCTTGGCTAAATTATTGATTTCATCGGGAATACTTTCCGTTTTTTTCTCGATTTTCAGCCCGAAAACTTTATTTATCCTCTGCCACAGTTTCAAAATATCCTGCGCTTCTTTTTTTCCTAATTTATTTTCCGCCAATAATTTATTAGTTTCAGTGATCAGTTCATATATGACCGAAAGGGCGAGCGGTGTGTTGAGATCATCGTCCATTGCCGCCTCAAAACGCTTTTGGTAGATATAACCGAAATCTATCTCGCCTTCTCCCGAAGTTAAGCTTTGGGATTTTTCGATTTTTAGGTTTTCGAGATTTTTGATCCAGTCAGATATTCTCTGAATATTACTCTTAGCCTGATCCAGCGATTGCCAGGTGAAATTTAATTGGGATTTATAATGGGCTGACAAAAATAAAAGTCGCACCGCCATCGGATCATATCCTTTTTCAATGATATCTTCCAGACGATAAAAATTACCTTTGGACTTTGACATTTTCTCTCCGTCAACCAGGAGCAGGCGAGTGTGCGTCCAAAAATTACAAAACTTTTTGCCCGTATAGGCTTCGCTCTGCGCTATTTCTGCTTCGTGATGAGGAAAAATATTGTCTTCGCCACCGGTATGAATATCCAGAGTATCGCCCAGGTATTCCATAGCCATAGCTGAGCACTCGATATGCCAGCCCGGATAACCCAGTGACCAGGGCGATTCCCATTTCATAATATGTTCCTTTGGCGCCTTGAGCCAAAGAGCAAAATCCCAGGGATTAAGTTTATCAGGATGTTTCTCAAGGCGAGCACCGACTTTCAAATTTTCCAAAGTATTTCCGGAAAGTTTTCCGTATTCCGAAAATTTTGTCACGTCATAAAATACATTGCCATTTTTTTCGTAAGCGTAGCCTTTTTCAATTAAGCCGGAAATAATTTTTATCATCTGGGCTATGTGCGCGCTGGCTCTTGGAAATTTATGAGCTCGCAATATATTGGCTTTATCTTCAGCTTCGTGAAAATAATTTTCATAAAACTCAGCTATTTCCTGCGGCGTTTTTTTCTGTTCACGCGCCTTTTTTTCTATTTTGTCTTCGCCGGTATCGCCCTGAGCCAGATCATCCTGGGTGAGATGTCCCACGTCGGTAATGTTTTTTATGTGCCTGACTTCATATCCCAGATATTCCAAATAGCGGCGCAGTGTGTCGGCTGTTAAATAAGATTTAATATTTCCGATATGGACAAAGTCATACACTGTCGGGCCGCACGAATACATCCCGACTTTTCCGGCATTGAGCGGTTTGAATTCCCCCTTTTTTTTGGTAAGAGTATTATAAAGTCTTAAAGCCATTTTTTGAGTTTGAATAAGATAAACGTGAGGAGCGCGATAAAAAACATTATACCGACATGGATCCAAAAAGCAAACGGACTGGTGTGAATAGGGACATTGACACTCATTGACATAATACTGGAATATACGGTCAGTGGCAACATAATAGCGGAAAAAATAGTGAGCACTTTCATAGTCATATTCAGTTTGTTGGAAAGCAGGGAATTGTTGGTGGCCTCCAATGATTCTATGGTTTCTTTATTGCTTTCCAAAGTATTCCACACCCGAATGTTAGTGCCGATGAGATCTTGGTAATATGGTTTGAGCTCCGGATCGATAAGGCGATAGTTTTTCTGGACCAGGGATTCGAACACTGTTTTTTGCGGCTTCATCGTCCGCCGGAAATTCAAAATGTCTCTTTTGGCCAGCGATATCTCCACTACCATTTCTTTTTCGTGCCCGGCGAATATCTCGTCTTCGATGTGATCCAGTTTCTCTGATATATGATCCAGTTTAGGAAAGCACGATTCTAAAAGCATTTCCATGATATAATAGAGAAGCGAGGCTGGTGATTTGCTCATATAAATATCTCTTTTTTTCTTGTTTTCTTTGAGAGTTTCGAAAAAATCTGTCAGTTGAAAAACATCCTTGTCGTGAGCGGTGATGAGCGTATCCTGGCAAACTACGATATCAATCTCTGCCGGATAAGTGGTCTTGGTCTCCGCATCGAAAAGGGGAATATGGATAGCTAAATACAGGCAATTATCATATTCAGCCGCCTTGGGACGCAAAGTGGGAGTGGAAAATTCTTCTATCACCAAAGGATGCAGGCTGTATGTTTTTTGAATTTTCAGCACATCATCAGCATCCGGCTCTTTGATATAGACCCATTTGAATTTGTCCGATTTTACTATTTGCATATATTTTTTTGTGTTTTATAGTATAATCAAATTATACAGTATTATTTGTATTTGACAAAACTGAAATTATATATTAATATTATTGGTTATGAAAAAGACAGCTCTTTTACTAATAAAACTATATCAAAAGACATTGTCTGTTGATCACGGTTTTATGAAATATCTCATTTCTGAGCGTTTTTGCCGTTTTCATCCCACTTGCAGCCAATATACCTACGAAGCCATAGACCAGTTCGGGGTGATAAAAGGCAGCTGGCTGGGACTGAAGCGAATTATCAGATGCCACCCCTGGAACGACGGGGGATATGATCCAGTACCTAAAAAATAACAAGAAGGGGAGGGGTTTTTATGGCAAGCGGTATTAAATTCATATTGTTGAATGACGGTCACGGTATCTGTGCATTAACAGGTACAAACTTCGATGGTATCATAACCCGCTACCGCACCGACGAACAAAAAAACAAATTCGTGTACGTTCTTCGAGGCGACGAACAGATTGAACCAACCAACTGTCCTTTGTGCCAGGCATCTCTACGCCCAGCAAATAAACTGGGCATTTTTCAACGACACGAAAGTACTCCTGAGAAGTGCTACGCTGGCTAGTAATTTTATTGCCGGCTCACAGCCCAGACCCAAGCCAATCGCCACGCCGATTGCTTGCACCTCCGGGCTTTTTTTATTTTCACCAAAAAACATTGACATCAACTATTTTTTGTTATATTATATCCAGACACATTCTTAATTTATTTTTATGCTGACAGACGAAGTAAAAATTAAAGTAACGGCTGGGCATGGTGGCGATGGAATCGTCACTTTTGACAAGGTCAAAATGAGTCTTGGTCCCACCGGCGGCAGAGGCGGCAATGGCGGCAATATCTACTTTGAAGGCATTACTAATCTCACCGCGCTCAATAAATATCGCCACAAAAAAGACTATTGGGCTGAAGACGGACAAAAAGGCAAAGCCAACAGGATGGACGGGCACAATGGGAAGGATCTAATTCTTACTGTTCCGATAGGCACGCTGATTCATAACTTGGACACGAACGAGAAGCTCGACATTACTAAAAAAGATCAAAAAGAATTAGCGGTCAAAGGCGGTATCGGCGGCCGGGGCAATTTCTATTTTCGCTCTTCGGTGAATACCAGTCCGGAGGAATACGAGGAAGGAAAACCGGGCGAAACATATAATCTTCTCCTGGAGCTCAGGCTTATTGCCGATGTCGGTCTCGTCGGCCTGCCTAATGCCGGAAAATCAAGCTTGCTCAACGAACTGACCAAGGCCCAGGCCAAAGTAGCGAACTACGAGTTTACCACGCTCGAGCCCAATCTAGGAGTGATGGATAGCATTATTTTAGCCGATATCCCGGGGCTGATCGAAGGCGCATCTTCTGGCAAAGGGCTGGGAATAAAATTCTTGCGCCACATCCAAAGGACAAGGATTTTGGCCCATTGCCTCAGCCTGGAATCTGACGATTTGAAAAGAGATTATGAAATTATCAAAAAGGAATTGCGGGAATATAATCCTGAGCTGGACAAGAAAAAAGAATTTATTATCCTTACGAAATCCGATCTGATATCACCGATTGAGCTGAAAAAGAAAATGAAAGTAGCAAAGAAAATCAGTCTGGAAACAATTGTCATTTCTGTCCACGACTGGGACAGCCTGGAAAACCTCAAAAAAAAGCTGATTCAATATTTTCAATGACTAATTTGAATTTTTTAACGGTACTGGTATAATAAAAATAAATAGAAATAAATAGCCAGTAGCATCCATATGCAAAATATTTACATCGACAATAGCAAGATATTGATAATAATCCTGGTCGCCATTTGGACCATTCCCTGGAAAGCAGTAGCTTTGTGGAAATCCGCCCGCAATAACAGCAAAATTTGGTTCATATTTCTTCTTATCTTTAATACTGTTGGAATATTAGAGATCTTATATATTTTTATATTTTCCAAAAGGGCTAAGGGGGATCAAGAGCTGCAGCAGGGGAATTAACCGGGTTGAAAAACAAAATATGTATTGGATTTTCCTTTTAATTTTTATAATAGCCGTCCTGATTCCGGACATCATCCGCGGTCCTATCCTTTTTTTGTCGGAGACACGCGCTGAAGAAGTAGCGATTTTTTTGTTAGAAATGATGGCTTTTCTCATCTTTATCCGCAATGAATTGCAACTACTATTCCATCGCAAGGAAAAAGAAGAAGACCAGAAAAAAATCAACCAGACAGTGAAGGATCTGATGGAATCATACGGTTACATCGGGGAGGTGAACCGCAAGATGGATATCCTGATAAATATCGCCTTGGGAATTTCCGACCGCTCCGCCCTTAATAAAAAGAAGGAAAAGGAAATATATGATTCTATCACCAGCGCTGCCAATTTTTTGATGAAATCGGACAGCGCAAGCCTGCGATTCGTCAATCTTAAAACAAAAAGGACAGAAAAAGAATTTAAAACTTCAGGAAAACAGATATTCATCAAGAACGAAGAGCTGATCGAGGCAAACAGCGAAGAGGACGGAACGATAAAAAAAGGAAATGATTGTATTATAATAATTTCGCCGCAAGAGATCAACAACATCCGCAGCTTCCTGATAGCCAATGGCTACGACGAAGGAGAAAAAAATAATCCCAAAAATATAGAGATACTAAAAGTATTTGCTTCCCAGGCTCTTTTCCTTTATTCTTATGTCAATATGGATCAGCTGGATTGTAAATGATAGTCTACGTATCGCATAATAATTTTTAAAATATTTCTATGAAAACTGAAGCACAAAAAATCAAACCTTTAGGAGAAAACATCCTGGTGAAAACCGAAAAGGCACAGCTCAAAACCAAATCCGGATTGGTTCTTCCAGAAACGTCCGATCCTGATCGCCCGCAACAGGGAAAAGTAATTGCCATTGGCAACTCCAATAAAATCAAAGTCAAAAAAGGACAAACGGTGCTCTTCGCTAAATATAGCGGAACTGAAATAAAATTAGAGAAGGAAGAATATTTAATCATAAAGAATGAGGATATTTTGGCGGTGATCGAATAAATACGGACGACGTAAAACAGTCCCGCCTAGGCAGGACTGTTTTTATAATTTCTAATTAGAAATTATTTCACCATTTCGTATCCCTTTTGTTGCCAGGCATTCAGTCCGTCTGAAAGCGCGAAAACATTGAATGTTCCCGTATCAAAAAGCCTGACCGCTCCCTTGAAAGCCCACAACCCGTCATTGTCCACCAAAATCACTTTTTTGCCCAACGGGATTTCGCCTCGTCTTTTTTCCAGATCGCCAAGATAAATATTCACCGCGTTTTTTATATGGCCGCCAGAATATTCATTGCTTGTCCTGAGATCGATGATATAAAGATTTTCCCCGCTGTCTATCGTTTTTTTCAGATCATCCGATTTTATGTAATTTACTTTCGACTGGTCAGTAAAAGACTGCGGATCGCCATCCGCCACAGCGGGCAAATCCAAGGTTTTCCAATTGGAAAATCCGCCTGACAGATAGTATATTTTGTCATATCCGTTTTTAGCCAAAATATTTTGCACCAAAGCTACCAAAGTCGGATCCTCCGACTGATCAAATAAGACATATGTCTTATTTTTATCTAGCGTTGAAACAGCGTCGCTAAAATCGGCCAGCGGAATATTTTGAGAATCAACGATATGTTCTTGCTGGAAACTGGCCGTATCGCGGACATCAATGACGTTTATATCCGCCCCATTTGTTATTTTATCCATCAGATCCTGGGCTTCCATCTTTTTGCTGGAATTATCCTGGCTGCTGCTTGAAGGAGGCTGGCTAGTATCGCTGCTTTTTTTACTGTGCAGGAGATACGGTTTTAAAAAAATTATTGAAACAACCAAAATGATCAACACGAAACCAATCAACATCGCCCTGGAACTGTTATTTTTTTCTTTCGATCGATGCATTTTGTTTTGCTTATTTTAGTATACTGCCTATGAAATCCGGCGCGCCCCGAAGAAATTCTTCCGTCTTTACATTATTTTTTCCTTCCAATTGTATCTCTTCCAGGACGATCACTCCGGAACTGGTTTGCACTCCTACATTATCATCCAAAAGAAAAGCTTCGCCAATATGATGGGACTCAAAAGTGTTTTGCGACATCAGGCTGATCTTGTTTAGTTTTAACCGAAGATATACACCGTTTTTTTCCCAAAAAGTAAAAAGTCCCGGCCACGGAGTAAAAGCCCGGTAGCGGTTATAGATATCCTGAGCCTCATCGTCCCAGATAACTTTTCCATCCTCCCTCTCTATCAACTGGCAAATGAGGGATCCCGTGTTGTCTTGCATTTTCGGTTTGATCTTTCCTTCCACCCATTGAGAAATAGTTTTTTTCAGAAGCTCGGTGGAAAGAACGGCCAATTTTTGGGAAAGTTCCGGGTAAGTTTCATTTGGATTAATTTCAATTTCTTTTTGAGCCAGGATTTCACCGGTATCTATTCCTTCGTCCATAAGCATGACAGTGACTCCCGTAACCGCTTCTCCGTGGAGAATGGTGTTCTGGATAGGGGAAGGACCGCGAAATTTAGGCAGGAGAGAAGCGTGTACATTGATGGCGCCAAGGCGCGGAATCTTCAAAACCTCGTGCGGTAATATTTTTCCATAAGCCACGACGACGATCAGATCCGGTTTTTGAAATCTGATCTCTTCTGCCACCGATCCGTCTAATTTTTCCGGCGTTTTTATGGATAAATTCGATTCTTCCGCCAAGATTTTTACAGCCGATCTTCTCACTTTCTGATCTCTGCCTACTTTTTTATTGGGCTTGGTATAGACAGAGGTGATATCGTATTTTTCCGCAATCAAAGCCTTGAGAACCGTAGCGGCAAAGGACGAAGTGCCCATAAAAACTATTTTTAATTTTTGTGAGTCATTGGACATAATTTATGAAAATTTTAAATTTTTAATAATCTCTCCTTATCTTTTTTGCTCATCCTTTTAATGAATAATATTCCATCCAAATGGTCTATTTCGTGTTGCATGGCTCGGGAAAGGATTCCGTCAGCTTTTATCTCTATTTTTTTTCCATGCCTGTCCATGGTTTCTACCTTCACTTTTTTGGATCTTTTGATGGGAACATAAATGCCAGGAAATGACAGGCAACCTTCTTCCATAATTTCTTTGCCCAGTGATCTGGATTTTATTTTGGGATTGACCAGAATATAATTTCTTCTATTGAATCTGATTACGCATAACCGCAGAGATTTTCCTACTTGCGGCGCGGCCAAACCCATGCCATTGTCAGAACTATTGAGCGTTTCCAGCATATCAAAAATGAGTTCCTTGATTTCAGGATCCCGGACGTCCTTTATTTTCTCAGCTTTCTTTTCGAGAATTTTGTTAGGATAGGTTAGGATAGGAAGAATCATAAAAAAAATTTAAATTATGCTTATCGGTTCCACATCGATTATCCACCCTGAAGATAATGATTTTAGAACCTTGAGCATAGAAGCCGGTATCTTCTCTTCTTTGATCTTTATCACGATCTGCCTTCTGAATCGTCCTCTCACCTTGGAAACATACGCTTCCTGCGGCTCGGAAATTGACGCAACGTCGGAAAAACGTTCGAGCATTCCATAGATATCTCCAGTTGCATTTTCTGTTTTCTTTTGATTTGTGTCCTGAAAAATCAGTTTGACAATTTTTCCGAACGGCGGCAGATTGAGAGATTCTCTTTCTTTTATCTCGTGCTGAAAATAATTGGCATAATCTCTCTCGGCTGCCCATTTGATATATTTATTTTCCGGATTGAATGTCTGAATGACGACCGATCCTTTCATTCTTGATCCCGGGCGGGAAGTTCTGCCGGCCACCTGCACGATAAGTTCATAAGCTTTTTGGCTCGACGAATAATCAGGAATAGAAAACAGATTATCTGCATCTATAATACCAATTAGCGCCACTTTGGGCAAATCCCAGCCTTTGGAAATCATCTGCGTCCCGATAAGAATATCAATCTTCCCTTCGGAAAAATCCCGATACACGTTTTCCTGATGATGCGGAGTCCTGATCGATTGCGAATCCAGGCGGGCAGTGACGGCCGAGGAAAAAATATTGTTTATTTCCCGTTCCACTTTTTGCGTGCCCAGCCCCACATTCTGGAAAGCCATTCCTTTGCACTTGGAGCATTGAGGAGTGATGGAAGTTTTGTAGGCGCAATGAACGCAATTGTAATGCCCGCCTCTGTCATAAATCAGTGCCCGGTCGCATTTCGGACATTTGAGAACAGTTTTGCAACTGGTGCATACGGAAAAATTGCTCATTCCCTGGCGGTTGATAAAGAGAATAACTTGCATCTTATATTTCAAAGCATATTCGATTTCCGCTTTTAGTTTTTTGGAAATACAGCTGTAGTTTTTTGCCCAGCGTTCTTTTTTCATATCAACAATGGTGGTATCTGGTATTTGGCCCGCCTGCCGGCGAGGCAGGTATTTAGTATTTGGCCCGCCTGCCGGCGAGGCAGGTATTTGAAGATAAGGCAATGTTAATAATTTATAATTATTTTTTTGCGATTCACAATAGCTTTCTATACTTGGAGTGGCTGAACCTCTGATAATTTTGGCCTTATGAATCTCGGCCAGTTTTTCCGCCACTTTTCTGGCGTCATAGCGCGGATTCATATCCCATTGTTTATACGACATATCCTGCTCCTCATCGATAACGATCAGCCCTAAATTGTTAAAAGGGGCCATAACCCCTGTGCGAGTGGCTATAATGATTTTAGCTTCGCCTGACTTCACGCGTTGCCAATTCTGATAAAATTGTCCGCGTGTAATATTACTACTGAGCACCCCGATTTCTTCCGCCGGAAAATATTCACCATAACGTTCCACTGCCTGCGGAGTAAGTGTCTGCTCCGGAACCAAAATCAAAAATTGCAGATCAGGATTTTTTTCTCTTAATTTCAAGATAGAATGGATGTAAACTTCTGTTTTGCCGGAACCGGAAGGACCATATAAGAGGAATTTTTTAATTTTTAATTTGAAATTTGAAATTTGTTCAACGGCTAATTGCTGCTCTTTCGTCAATGTTATATTTTTCTTTTCATTCATAATTCCTGCTTCCTGATTCCTGATTCGACTCTTCATGCGCTTAGGCACAAAACATTTTATCACGATGCCGAGCGGAGAAATATAATGATCAGAAATAAATTTAGCCAGTTCAATTTGTTTTTTATCCAGGAAATTTTCTTCCAAAACTTTTTCCACTTTCTTGAGTTCCATCCCGCCGACTCTTTTGAAATCATCTTTTGCTCCCAAAACTATGCCCTCCACTTTTCTTCTGAACAAAGAAACACTGACCAAAGTCCCAGGCGTTAATTTTTCATCGCTTAAATACGAAAAAGACTGATTGCGCGTCAGGGGAATGCGGGTCAAAGGGACGATATCTGCTATAAATTTTGACTTCTCTTTAGCCATAATTTAAGCATATCATATTTTGCATAAATACTTAATTTAAGCTAAAATATAAGCCATGAAACGAAAGATTTTTATTTCTATCAATATTCCCGATAAAGTCAAAAAACGACTGATTCAAGCCATCGAAAAATGGCAGGACTTGCCCGTGAAATGGACAAAAGAAACTAATTTGCACATCACATTACTGTTTTTAGGCCATATTGACCAGGAAACACTTCCTGAAATATGCCAAAAAGTGCGGGATGTAGCCGTAAAAGAAGATATTTTCGACATAGAATTTGATAAGATCGAACTTTTTCCATCGACTGACGAACCGAGAATGGTCGCCCTCACCGGACCGGCGAGTGTTGAATTATTGGCGCTTAATGAAAAAATTGAAAAAGAACTGGGCATATTTACCACCAGCAAAAAATCTTTCCGCCCGCACATCACGCTGGGGAGAGGGCGAAGATATAAATGGGAAGCACTGGAAGATAAACCCTCTATAAATGAAAAATATTCATTAATCATAACCGCTGAATCTCTGGACGTTATGGCTAGTGATTTTGGAGATGGAAGCAGTGAATATACAATTATAGAATCTTGCCCGCTAAAATGAACATTCTCGGCGTTAAAATTGATAATTTATCTAAATATGAAATACTTGATAAAGTAAAATTTTTTTTATCTGAAGATAAATTTCATCAAATCGCCACAGTTAATCCCGAATTTATCCTGGAAGCGCAAAAGAATGAGGCATTTAAAAATATTTTAAACAGTTGCGATTTGAATATCGCTGATGGAGTTGGAATTAAATTTGCCTCTTGGCGATATGGGAAAAATCTGAAGTGTCGGATGACCGGAGTTGATCTGATGTGGAAAATAATCCGGCTGGCCCATCAGAATAAATTAACTGTATTTTTAGTTGCTAATAAAGATGGTTTGAGCACGTGGGAAGAAACGCGCGATGTTATCTTAAAATCATACCCTGATCTCGAAATTAACGGCACAAACTTGGACAAAAGCGCCTCATACCAAATACCTGCCTCGCCGGCAGGCGGGCCAAATACTAGATACCAGATACTATTCTGCAATTTCGGCACCCCATATCAGGAAACCTTTATAAAACAGCAAAAAAATGATACAATTATGCTAGCCATGGGAGTAGGCGGCAGTTTCGACTTTCTCACTGGAAAAGTAAAACGCGCGCCTAGTTTTTGGCGTTTTTTGGGAATGGAGTGGCTTTGGCGCCTGCTACTCCAGCCAAAAAGATGGAAAAGGATGTGGAATGCAGTAATAATTTTTCCGATTAAAATCATTTTGAATAAATAATATGCCCCAGCAAATTTTAGTGGTTCATGGAGGAGAAGTCTTCAAAACTTATGAAGAATATTTAGATTATCTAAAAAATTATAAAGTTGATCTAGAAAAGTTGAAGCATGGCGGATGGAAAGATTATTTGCAAAAAGAATTGAGTGATAATTATGAAGTAATTTTTCCGCAAATGGAGAATTATCATAATGCCAAGTACTCCGAGTGGAGAATATGGATTGATAAATTTCTCCCATTTTTAAAAGATAACGTAATTTTAGTTGGAGCTTCTTTGGGTGGGATATTTTTAGCCAAATATTTGTCCGAAAACAATTTTCCAGTAAAAATAAAGTCCGTGCTATTAATTGCTGCTCCGTTTAATGATGGTTATTTGGGTGACTTCGCCTTACCAAATTCTTTGAAAAAAATGGAAGAACAAGCCGGAAAAATTTTTCTCTATCATTCCAAAGACGATCCGGTCGTACCGTTCACTGATATGGAAAAATATGCCCAAAAATTACCTGGAGCGGAAAAAGTTATTTTTGAAGATAAGGGACATTTTAATTCAAAGGAATTTCCGGAATTTATAGAAAAAATTAAAGACTTAACGAACTACCATGAATAAAGTAAGAGTCAGATTTGCACCATCACCAACTGGGTATTTGCACATCGGAGGACTACGAACCGCCCTTTATGATTTTTTGTTTGCCCGGAAAAATAAGGGAGAATTTATTTTGAAAATCGAAGACACTGATCAAAAAAGATTCGTTGAAGGGGCAGTAGAAAATTTAATAAAATCATTAAAATGGACGGGACTTTCTTGGGACGAGGGCGTACTCCTAGAGCTAAGCTCAAGGAGTAAATCTGGAAAAAAATCAGAAAAATATCCCACAATTATCGAGGTAGGGGGGTACGGCCCGTATATCCAATCAGAAAAACTGGAAACTTATAAAAAATTCGCCGAGCAATTAGTGAAAGATGGTTATGCTTATTATTGTTTCTGCGAACCATCCAGGTTGGAAGAAATGAGGAAAGAACAGCAAGCGCTGAAAAAACCGCCGATTTATGATCGCCATTGTTTGAATTTATCTCACGAGGAAATCGAAAAAAATTTGGCAGAAAATAAACCGTTTGTCATCCGGCTCAGGATGCCTAAAGATGAAACCATCGAATTTGAAGATATCATCAGAGGAAAAGTAAAATTTGATACCAATCTTGTCGATGACCAGGTCCTTCTGAAATCCGACGGCTATCCGACCTACCATTTGGCCAATGTCGTTGACGACCACGAGATGAAAATCACTCACGTTATCAGGGGCGAAGAATGGCTTTCCAGCGTGCCCAAGCATTTACTTATATATAGGTACCTGGGATGGGAACCGCCGCAGTTCGCCCACGTGCCGCTGCTTTTAAATATTGACAGAAGCAAACTTTCCAAACGCCAGGGCGATGTGGCCGTGGAAGATTATATTAAAAAAGGTTACCTCAAAGAAGCCATCATAAATTTTGTCGTCTTTCTCGGTTGGAATCCGGGCGAAGGATCGACACAGGAAATTTTTACGCTCAAAGATCTGGTTGAAAAATTTGATCTCTCGCGTGTGCACAAAGGGGGAGCGGTGTTTGATATTCAAAAATTAAATTGGCTCAATTCCCAATGGATCAAAAAATTATCTATTTCGGAATTATACGAACGCTCGCTGGAATTTTGGAAGCAAAAAGATTTTTATAACGACGCGCCGGAAGAAAAAAAATCAGAAGAATTTATTAAAAAAGTTTTAGGAGTTGAGCGCGATCGCCTGGTGACTTTGGACAGAGTAGGGGAGAGCAATAAATTTTTCTTTACTGATACTGATATAAATTATGGCAAGGCTTTATTGCGCTGGAAAGAGATGGCTGATAGAGAAATAATGCAGTCGCTTGAAAAAGCTAGAGTGTTGTTAGATAATATACAAGATACTAATTGGACCCTGGAGAATCTGGAGAAAATCTTACTCGAAAATGCTGGCGATAAACGCGGAGAATTTTTATGGCCGCTGCGCGCCGCTCTCACCGGAGAGCAAAAATCTCCTTCGCCTTTTGAGGTAGTTTGGGTTTTGGGGAAAAAGGAAAGCATAAAAAGAATCGATAAGGCTTTGGATTTATTGAAATAACTTTCAGTAAAAAATGCAAATACTTAACAAAAAGAATATCTTCCTAATATTAGGCATCGTTGTGGCTTTGTTTTGGTGCGGAAAGCATCTTTACGCTGACACTGATTGCAGCACTCTCACCGGTGATGCCCAGGACCAATGCAATAGTTTGGAAAAAAAGGCTAAGGTATATCAGGACCTAATAGATCTAAAAAACAAACAGCAAGACACACTGGCCTCACAATTGGACAATATCGGCCAGCAGCAAACTCAAAATAAATCAGAGTTGCAGGATATCCAGAAACAACTGGTTAATCTGGACCAGCAAATTCAGCAGCTGGAAAGGTCTATCAATGATAAACAGACAGAAATTGACGGCCAAAAGGCAGTTCTCGGCGTGCTGATGCAAACATATTATGACTATGACCAGCAAGGCGTTTTAAACCTCGTGCTTATGGATAAGGATTTTTCCGACACCTTCAGCCAGTCCGATTATACCCAGCAATCCAGCACCCGAGTTTCGGAAGTATTGGACACTATACAAAAAGCCAAGGACGATTTGTTGGCCCAGCAGGAAGATTTGAATCAAAAAATAGAAGAGAATAATAATTTGAAAGATCAATTGACAGACAAAAGTTCCACTTTGCAATCTCTGGGAGAGCAAAAGCAGTCACTTCTTACTCAGACCCAGGGAGAAGAAGCCAAGTATCAACAACTATTGGCTAGTGTAGAAGCTCAGAGAAAAGAACTTTTTGATTTTTCCGCCGCTAGTAATTTGAGCGATGTCATTGCTAGTATCGGTTCCTATAAACAACCCGATCAAAAATATTGGGATATCGGCCATTTTTATTCGCAAACGGATAGCCGATGGGGAAATATGAAAATCGGAGGAACAAAATATTTAATGCGAGATTACGGATGCGCCATCACTTCAGTAGCTATGGTTTATGATTTTGAAGGAAAAAATTATACGCCCAAAACCATATTGACCAGCTCGGACTTTATCAAAAAAGGCGAGGCTATTATTTATTGGCCGGACGGCTGGTATAAGGCGGCCTTTAATAAAGATACGATCAATAATCAACTGAAAAATGGCAAGGTTGTCATTGCCCACATAACCAAAGGCAACACTGATGGACATTTTGTTGTAATTCATCATTACGATAGCAGTGCTAATAATTATGTCGTTAATGATCCCTATTTCGGTCCGAATCTGTACTTAGGAACATCAATGAACCTGCTTGAAAAATTAGGAACTGATATAAAAACTTCGGTAAATTACATAATTATTAGCAATTAAAATTCAAGAAAGCGAAAGATGAAATATTTTAGCCTCTGATGTAGTCAGGGGTTTTTCATTCCTCTTATTCTCAATGAAATATTTCGAATAGGGGAGGGGGTATTATAATTGATAATTATTGATCGATAATTATGGATGAAACAGGCCAAGATAAAATTTCAAATCCTCCCGTAGAAGAAATTGGAGATGCTCCGGATATGATTGATATTGATAGTGATCCTATAGGAAGAAGATCAAATAAATCTTCCAAATTTGTAAAAAGTTTGTCGCTACGACTTGATCAAGTTGAAAAAAAGATGAACAAGCTGCGCGCCCATATGAAAGGGTAAGGAATTAAGGCAAATGAGCTTTAAAAATGAGTTATAAGGCGAAATGACCAAGTGAGGGATACATATATGTATGCCTCAAACCACTTTATTGGACTACAAACCCTTATTGGCTAAGAATCAGGCAGAAAACACTGTGGGTCGTAAAACATACCTTGTGCGACACTGTGGATAAATCAAAAGCCACTACCCCCTTTAAAGATAGTGGCTTTCAAAATATATAGAAGATATTATTTTTTACTTTTATAATCCTCTATCGCCTGGTGAAGAGCGTCAGCCGCCAGGTTGGAACAATGCATTTTTATCGGCGGTAATCCTTCTAAAGCGTCAGCTACATCGTTTCTGGAAATTTTCATCGCCGCATCCAAGGTTTTGCCTTGGGCCAAATCCGTAATCATCGATGACGTGGCAATGGCGCTGGCACACCCCAAAGTCTCAAATTTGATATTTTCTATCGTCTCCCTCTTTTTGTCCTTTTTTACTTTGATATAAATCTTCATCAAATCTCCGCAAACCGGATTGCCAACAATGCCGACACCGTCGGGATTTTTTATCACGCCTTGATTATGAGGCCGGGTGAAATGTTCTATCACTTTTTTAGAATATTGCATATAGATAAATGTATCTTGTTAATAATTATTTTTCAGTAGAGTAGTAGTCCGCCAGCACATTGCCGGAAATTTTTCTGATTTTTTCCACAATCTTTTTCAATTTCTCTACCGTGTAGTCGATATCTTTTTTGGTCGTATATTTTCCCAATGTCATTCGAAGAGATCCGTGAGCGTCTTCGTGTTTCATTCCTAGCGACATCAGGACGTGCGACGGCTCAAGATTACCAGAAGTGCAAGCCGATCCGGTGGAAGCAGCAACCCCTTCCATATCCAGCATCATAATAAGACTCTCCCCTTCTACGTTTTTAAAAGAGAAGTTAGTATTATTGGGAGATCTTTTTATTTTCGATCCATTAAGTTTCGCTCCCGGAATTTCCTTCAAAATTCTATTAATCAAATGGCCGCGAAGCGACACTAAATTTTTGAGATTTGATTTTTGATATCTAATTTGATTTATGGCTTCGCCCAAGCCGACAATTCCTGGCACGTTGTGCGTGCCGGCACGCTTGCCAAATTCCTGTCCCCCGCCGTGTTGCACTTGCATAATCTGCGTGCCGGCTTTGATATATAGAGCACCGATTCCTTTGGGTCCATAAATTTTGTGCGCCGACATAGACAGTAGGTCAATTTCTAACTTTTTCACATTGCAATCGAAATAATTTACCGCTTGCGTCGCATCAGTATGAAACAATATTTTGGAATTATTTTTCTTAATCATTTTTCCTATTTGAGCAATTGGCTGAACCGTTCCAATTTCATTATTGACGTACATTACGGAAACTAAAATTGTATTTGATTTAATCGCCCTTTCTACATCCAAAACTGAAATTATCCCATCTTTATTTGGTTTTACAAAAGTCACTTCCGCCAGCCCTTCTTTTTCCGCCGATTTACACGCGTCCAAAACACAATGATGTTCAAAGACAGTGGTAATAATGTGTGGTTTTTCTGACTTGGACATTTGATGTCCAAGTTTGCCATAATGCGCATTAATTGTTCCTTTTATCACCAAATTATTTGACTCTGTGGCGCCACTGGTAAAAATTATTTCTTCCGGTTTGGCGCTAAAAAAACCAGCCGCGGTCTTTCTGGCTTTTTCCACTGCTTCAAGCGCCTCCTGGCCAAAGCTATGAATGGACATCGCATTGCCATACTTTTCACTGAAATACGGCATCATCGCCGCCAATACTTTTTTGTCTACCGGAGTGGTCGCTCCATAATCTAAATATATTTTTCTCATAAAAATTGATTTTTTTAATTTATTTCACTAATTCACTTAATCTTATTTCATATAACGTCTTCTTTATCTGCTCACCCAACTTATTCCACAGCCCAAACGAAGAACAAGTTTTTTCTCTCACACATTTTTTCCCCACACACTTCATCGGCGCGATTGGCCCTTCCAAAATTTCAATAATTTCTCCAACTTTAATACTTGTCGGTTTTTTGGCAAGGACGTATCCCCCACTTTTGCCGATCTGGCTTTTGACTAAATTACCTTTTCGTAACTCCCCCACCAGTCTTTCCAGATATTTGATGGAAATTTTTTCTTCCTGACAAATAGTCTTGATGCATTTTTGCTCTGGATAACAGCGGGCCAGATTGACCATCGCTTTCAGCCCATATTCAGCCCTGGTTGAAAATTTCATATATTAACTCCTACTATATTAGTATGCATTAATACTACTACTTACTAATTTTCTTGTCAAACAAAACAAAAAAGGCATAGCTAGTTGAGCCTATGCCTTAAATTTTAAGCGGTATCCTGGAATGGATTTAGACCGCTTGTCTTTGTCATTACGATCAAAAAAATGTTGCACGCAAGATGACAATTATGGCAATGATACAATAGAGCATACCGATTGCATACCAGAATTTGTAGTCCTTTGTTTTGGCCCCCCTATACCACCAAATCAAGACTTTTACCAGCCAAACAAAGAAAATTACAATAGCAACACCTATAATTCGAGTCATTACACTCTCAGCAGTCATTAACTTCTCCTTTCAAATGGACGTTTTTAAACGCAAAAAAGAACCAGATTGCTAACATACAATGCTACCATATGTTGGCATTTTTGTCAACTGCCTGCTATAATCTCTGTACGTAATATTTTTCCTGACTCCTGATTCCTAATTTATAATTTTATCTTATGCGTATTTCCTACTCACCTTTTAACACCTATCTCGAACGAGATAATATCCGATTTTCTTGGCTTTCATAGATGGGATAAATATTGGTTCCCTATCCTAACATGGGGTGTCTAATATGTATCTCGTCTTATTCACCAGCCACACCTATTTCTCTACTGCTATCTGGTCGCCTTCTCTCAGACCGGAAACAACTTCAATCATTCCATCATCACCTTCCAGGCCAGTTTGAATTTCTCTTTTTTCAACTGTTTTTTTCTGCTCATCAACTAAAACATCCGCGAATTTTTTATCGTCGCTGGTTTCTATCAATCCTTCGGGAATTATAAGCACATTATCTTTCTGGTTTGTTTGATCATAAATCGTGCAATTCATACCATATTTAAACCCGGGATCAGGATTTTCAACATCCATCTTAACTACATAATATCCGACATTCTGGACGGTAATCGGCGCCGGATCTATATCTGTTATCACAGCATCGAATCTTTGGTTTTCGGGATAAGCGTCGAATTTAACGCTTACTTTTTGACCAACCGCAACTCCGGCAATATCCACTTCCGGAACGTTGGCTTCTATTCTCATATCATTTCCCCTGATAATCGTAACTGCCGGGCTTCCGGCTTGCGCAATTTCCCCGACGCTAACATTTTTCTCTGCTACCGTTCCGTCTATTGGAGCCGTAATATCGGCATACTGAAGCTGCCTGGAAACTTCATCAACAGCCGCCTGGGATTTTTCAATAGTATCTTTTTGAGCTTGAAGATTGTTATACTTATAAGCAGTTCCGTGTTTTTTCATAAATGCATAGGTTTCCTTTTGAGCGGAAACTTCTTTTTTTGCTTGCTGAAGTTCTTCAATTAATACGCCCGGGTCAATGCTTGCCAAGAGCTGCCCCTTTTCCACCTTGTCGCCCACATCAACTTTAATATTCATAACCGGTCCGGTAATCTGGAAACTGACATCCGCTTCGTCTTTGGACAAATATTTTCCGTCCGCAGAAATAGTCCGGGATAGTGTTCCCCTGCTAACCGGAGCAAGTGTGTAATCCACCTTTTTATTCTTATTTCCCCAGATTATGAATCCTGTCGTTATCACGATGGCGATAAAGATAATCCAATAGATTGTTTTCTTAATTATTTTTTTGTTTATCGGCATAATTTTTTATTTATAGATTTAAAAATTATTTATTGTAAAATCCCGTCTTTCATTTGAATTACTCTATCGACATGTTTTTTATCTTCCGGTTCGTGAGTCACTAAAATTATTGTTTGATTAAGTTTCTCGTTGAGTTTTCGAAAAAGTTCCAAAATTATCTCTGATGTTTCCGAATCCAAATTGGCACAGGGTTCGTCGGCAAACAGAATTTTCGGATTATTGATTAAAGCCCTGGCAATGGCCACTCTTTGTTGTTCGCCTCCCGACATTTCGGATGGAAAATGGTCCAATCTATCGCCAAGTTGCACCATGTTTAACATTTCGCCGGCGCGTTTCCGGCTTTCTTTCATGGGATAATGCTGTAAAATCAAAGGCAGGCTGACTGCTTCAACCGCCGTAAATTCGGGGAGAAGAGCATATTCCTGAAAAACATAGCCAAAATATTGGAGACGGAATTTTGTTTTTTCGCTGTCGCTTAAAGTTGTCAACTCCTTGTTATCAACTATAATTTCTCCCTCATCCGGATTATCTAAAAGGCTGAGTTGATGCAAAAGAGTTGATTTTCCGCTGCCGCTTCTTCCCATAATTGCCACGAATTCTCCCTCTTTCACGGAAAAACTCACGCCCTTAAGAACGTGAAGAGGAACTTCTCCCGGATAAGTCTTATGCAAGTTTTTTACAACTATTATATTTTCTGCTTCTTTCATTGGTTTTTTATTTAAATATTGAATCCAATATCTTTTTTCTGACAATTTGAACCGATGGAATGAATCCGGCGATAAGCGATACGGCCAGCATGCTTATTTCCGTGCGCATGAGATCAACACTTTCAATATTAAGGCTGACATATCCGATCGGAAGCTCCAGCGGATGTCTTATGAAATACGGAGAAATTGCGTATTCAAGCAAAAGCCTCCCCAAAATCACTCCTAAAAGTCCATAGAAAAAAGCTTGAAGCACATAGGAAACAACGATAATTTTGCTTTTCATTCCGATGGCTTTCAAAATTCCAATTTGTTTTCTCTGATTTAAGAGATCTATATAGATGATTATAAAAATGCTGGCGCCGGAAACAGCCAGACCGATGGCATAAAAAATTAATTTTACAAAATCAAAGCTATTAGTAACCGTTGACAGGGCGCCCAAATAATCGTTCCAGGGATAAAGTTTCAATTTCTGCTGCGACATATTTTCGATTTTAGAAATATATTTGTTTTCATCTCCCGTAGTCGCAGTTTTTACAATTATTTCGTCAGCCAAGTCGTGCTGTCCCAAAACATCCTCCATTTCATCTTTTGTCACATAAGCCTGCGCATCAGCCAAGAAACTCTTGGTAGCAAAAATTCCAGCTACTGTATATTTTCGGTTTATTCCATTGGGATAAGAAACATAAACTTCATCTCCGACTTGTACTCCTCCCAAAGATGCTCTTTCAAGAGTCGCCTTAAAACCACCACTGATTTCCCGTCCGAGAAGTATCTTGTCTCGATCTCCATCTTCCAGATATCTTCCTGAAACAATTTTCGAATTTATTTTAAGAGCGCTGGGTTCTTCCGAAGGTATTATTGAATATAAATATCCGCTGAAGTTTTTGACGTTGGTTCCTTCTTTTTTGGGATCATAGGTAATTTCAACGCCTTCTTTATAATGTTGAACTGCGCCGATAACGCCCGGCATGCTTTTGATATCATCCACTGTCTTATCCGCTTGCTTGATATAGTTGTCACTCTCACTTTCTTTGGTTGGTTCAATTACAATGTTTCCGTATTGATAATCTATAACCTGATTGTTTATGGTGGCTATAAGTCCCGACATCATGGACGCGATAAAAAGAATATTGATAAAAAGCAAAGCCACGACCATCACGGTCATCACCACGCTTTTCTTGTTGCTGCGAGTCAGCTGCTTAAAGCTGAACCAACAGGCGATGAAAAAATCTCTAATCATTTTTTTATATTATCGATTAAGTTCAGTGTCTTATTTTTAACAGATAGAATAATCCGATTTGCTGTTTTGCCTATTTCGTCCCTAATGAATTTCACATTGTTATATTGCGATGAATAACCGACTAATTCCATAAAACCGACACCGTTTACGTTTTTATCTTCGAACAATCCGCTGACCAAAAGCGGTCCCTCCCAATAATTGATTGAACCGAACAACATTTCCTGATTCTCAACTTTTGCCGAGAGAATCAAGTGTATATTTTTTGCCGGTATTTTAATTTTCCATAACATCGGATAAACGGCCTTGCTTTTTGGACTTGTCCAATGCCTTTTCAGGGGAACAATTTCAACGTTGCTATGATGTTCCTGTTTTCCATCGGGATAAGAAATATCAGCTAAATAAGTTTTTTTATTTCCGTCATCATACATAAAGCAAACCACCTCCGTATCATTATCCAATTGTATCGAAAACCAATCCCATCTATCCTTGGAGTAGCTGGCATCCGCCCACTGATGATCCATCCAAGATTTGCCGGAAACATCCACCCATTTATTTTTAATTTTTATCCTGCCTTCCGTCTTCAGGTTGGTCAAAGAATAATAATAGGTTGTCTTGGTTCCCAGATCGAGAAATCCGTTACCACCCTCCAGCAAAGGTTGTTTGGTTGAAATTAATTTCAAATCGACGTCTTCATTTTTTAAGTGGTATTTTGATTCGTCTGTTTTTTCAATAACACAGTTGGTATAACCGTTTTTTATTTCCGGATTGATGTAATTTATATGAAGCAAGGATTTGGAAAAACTGTCATCGGAAACAACGGAAAAAGGAGCTATTCTGTGGTGAAAACGTTTATTGTTTATGTCGGAGACAAGAGAATGGGAAAAGTAGGATGTTTTGAGCGGTATCTTGCTTAAAAACGGTATCTTTACTTTTTTAACATCCACCTTGAACAGACAATCCATATAGGAATATTCGTTGTCATGTTTGTCTTTCAGATGACCGTTAAAATACCACCATTCGACAATACAGTCATGAGCCGATTCATCTTCCTGTAATTTTATCGGTTTATATTCTTTTTGCATATTGAAACTAAAATAAAACAGCGATAATTTGATCCGACACTTTTGCTGAATTTATTTTTTTATTGAGGAATGAATATTCCAGAAGCAAACCATCCATCATGCCGGTAAGCATAGAAGTTAGAAGCTGACTATCAACTTTTTTAGTTAGTTTCTTACTCGCAAATGCTTCCTCGACTACCGGTTGAATCAGATTGGCAACTTGTTCTCTTAATTGAGTGACGTGCTTTGTTATCTGTCTATCGGCCGGTGATAGCTTTAACACTATAGATTTGATAAGATTCTTTTCTTTGCATCCAAAATCTAAGTAATTTTTAATCAGTTTGTATAATTTTTTGTCAATTGTGGTTTCATTCATCGCTTCAGCAATGGTCAGACTTAAATCATCAAAAACCTCATCAAGCACCTTTTCATAGATTTCTGCCTTGCCGGTAAAATGATAATAAAGCGCTGCTTTGGTGATATTTAGTTTTTTGGCAATATCGCTCATTGAAACGCCCAAATAACTATATTCGGAAAAAAACAGACGAGAGGTGTCAATAATATATTTTCTGGTGTCCTGAATGACATTTTCAGATTGTTTCATAATTGTTATAATTCCTAATTATTTTTCGCTACTTACTTACCGGTCGGTAAGTGTTATTTTCAGTATGTTGCAAAGATAATTATTTGTCAAATCCGCTAATATGCTATAATTCCCATACGTAACTCGTAATTCCATTTTTATGCGTATTTCCTACTCATCTTTTGACACCTACAAAACCTGTCCCTTGAAATACAAATTTCAGGAAATTGACAAGATAAAAACGCCCAAATCCAAAGAGGCGGTTTTTGGCTCGATTTTGCACGACACGATGAAATTTATCCACACTCCCGGCATCCTTTCCCCTACTTTAGATCAGGCGATGGAACATTTTTCCAATTCCTGGAATCCGGCCGTTTTTGAAAATCCTGACGAAGAACGGGCCGCTTTCACGCAAGGAGTAAAGATCCTTCAGGATTATTATAAAAGAAATAATCCAGCTGATTTTAATATTATCACTTTGGAATCGCGTTTCCAAATCGAAATCGGACCGGAGGGAAACAGGCATATTATTTCCGGCATCATTGACCGCGTTGACCGCACGGAAGACGGCTATGAAATTATTGATTACAAAACGGCCAGAAAAATGCCGACGCAGGACAGCGCTGACAACAATATGCAGCTCTCGGTCTATCTCAAGGGTTTTTTGTCCGCCTATCCCAAGGAAGCACAAAATTTGGACAAGATAAAAGTCAGCTTATACTTCCTGAAGCACGGAGTGAAGCTCACGGCCATGAGAACTATGGAACAGCTCGAAAAAAGCGAAGAAGCATTTCTGGAAACGATCAAAAATATCGAAGAAAAAAAATTTGATCCGCAGATGGGGCCACTTTGCGACTGGTGTGGCTATCAGTCTCAGTGCCCGATGTGGAAACACAAATTCAAGGAACTCCGAAAAATCGATACTGAAGAAATCAACACCCTTATTCAGGAATTTATCGATCTCCGCTCGGCTATGAATATCACCAAGGACCGCATCACTAAACTACAGGAAGATATTTCTCTTTATATGGACCAGGAAGGCGTGGAAAGAGTATTTGGAGAAAACGGCATTATTGCCCGAACGCTCCGCAAAACTTATAAATACAACGAGCAAAAAATTCGGGAAATTCTCGAACCCTTGGGAAAATGGGATTCGGTCACCAAAGTCGACGGGATTGCTCTCCGAAATATTATCGGCGTTTTACCATCTGAAGCCAGAGTTGAAATTGAAAAGGCGAAGGTAGTAGATAAGGAGAGTAAGCGCTTGATTGTGAAAAAGAAATGAAGAAAATTAAAATATGGATTAAAAAATTCTTTCTCATCGACGACACTCCTCATAAAATTGCCGCCGGAGCGGCGGTGGGAATTTTTATGGGCATCGTTCCTGGCGAAGGCGTGATTAGCACTTTGGTCGTGGCCACTATTTTCCGTTTCAACCGCCTGGCGGCTACTGCCGGAATTTTGGCTACCAATATGTGGACCACGCTCCTTGTCCTGCCGCTAGCCGCCTATATCGGCGGATTATTATTTCACATCAATCCCGGACAATTAGCAGAAAATTTTAAATCGACCTACGTCTCCGGCCTGGGAAATTTTTTCAATTTTACCATCGTTTTTCAGATCGTTCTTCCTCTTATGCTCGGCTTCATCATTGCTGCTAGCGTAATTGCCTTGTCTTTTTATTTTCTTCTTTATTTTTTGCTGAAGTACAAAAAAATAAAATTCAAATAACATATCTCCTTCAACACTGACTCTTTTATTGACACAGCTTGCCCGATTTTTTTCAGCAACAAAAAGCCCCGGCGTGATGCCGAAGCTATTAGTGTATAAAACTATATAAATTACCTTATCACCGTCCCGACAAATTTTTTCCCTTCCAGACAACTTTCCAAATTCTTCAGTTTTTTTCCGTTCATAATGACCACTTCCATCTCTGATTCCTGGGCGATTTTGGAGGCGATGGGATCAAATGGCGCGTTCATTCCCGGATCCCATTTGCTGCCGACGATTTTTCGGAAGTCCGGCCAGGAAATTTCCTTGATTTTTTTGGCGTCCGTAAATTTATTCGGATCTTTGTCGCAGACATAATCAATATTGGAAAGATTAATCACCTGTTTGGCGCTAAAATATTTTCCCAAAATGACCGCGTCATAATCAGTGGAAAAACCCGGCCGCCATCCGGCTGCCACCATAATGGAGCCTTTGAAATTATAAAAATCCTCCAGAGCGTGAGGATTAGTATTGATGACTGGATGGGCATATTTTCGCAAAACCGTCCTCACCAGATGCGCATTCATACGGGTGGCGTGGATTCCCAGCCAGTCGCGGTCGTCTTTGGTTAGTTCTGTCACTTTGGAAGCGGCTTGCTGATATTCACGGGCAGCATATCCCCCGCCGGTGATGATGATAAACCTTTTCCCTTTTCGCACTTGGGAAATAATCAGCTCTCGAAATTTTTTCAAAAAGTCCCAATCGATATGCCGCGGAACAATGAGCGACCCGCCCAAAGATATGACAATCGTTTTCTTGCCGTTTTTCATCGGATTATTAAGCTAGCTATTTAAAAGATTTATTTGATACAGTTTTTATCCGGCAGATACCCTTTCAATTTTGCCTCATTTTCATCCTTAAAGCAAACCAGATTTTCGGGCTTGATATTTTTAGCCCAGCGGCAAGTTGGCAGATGGTATTTATTGGAATTTTTGCTTCCGACATAGGCACAATTCTGGGGCACTATATTCTGGCTGCCCTGGATTTGAGCCGTTTCAGGGGCCAAATTTTGAGCCTTAGTGGCCTCTTGCGAGGCATTGTCGCGACTAGCTTCGGCCGAAGCCACTTGTTCGATCTTTACCGGATCCTGGCCCATTTTCGAACCTTTCATCACCCCGGCTTCAAAAGATATGGCCGCCACTAAAACAAACCCGAAGACCAGGATAATTTTATGTTCGTGGGTAATAAAAAAGTCTTTTATCTTGGCAAGCATCCTTTTGTTTTAGCCCAGTATTGACATTATAGCATAAATTTGATAAACTATTTTCTGTAACCGATGTTAACCTTTTCTAGCTATTAGATACTAACTGCTAGCTACAAATATACCCATATGGCACATAGAAAAGCCGGAGGCTCTACACAATTAGGACGAGATTCGATTTCCAAAAGACTGGGAGTGAAAATTTTTGGCGGCCAGAAAGTCATGAAAGGCCAGATCATTATCCGCCAGCGCGGCACCAAATTCCATCCCGGAAAAAATGTTAAGCGCGGAGAAGATGACACTCTTTTTTCTATGAAAGACGGGCTGGTAAAATTCTCTACCAAAAAAGTTAAGGCTTTCACCGGAAAACTTGATAACAGAAGATTCGTTTCGGTGGAATAATCCGATCCGTCCGGTCTATCATCGGCCCCGTTCAAAGCGGGGTTTTTGTTTTTCATTTCTGCTGTGGATAACTAACAATTTCCAAAAACGCTTTTTTGTGTTAAAATGACGATGGATTGTTATATAAAATATAAACACAAAAAAATGAACAGAAGAGTGCCTACTGGGATTAGCGTAGCTATAATTTTATTTCTGACAGCGGCGGTCGTTTTGGTTTGGAGAAATATCTATGCTTCCGTTATCGATGCGGGTGCTAGCGCCAACAATATCCAGACATCCGGTGCCGTTATTGCTAAGAGCAAACCCGCCAAATGTAAGCCCAAGGCATTTGCCGGCAACGAAAAAATCAGAGGCTGGTATGTAGATGGAGATTCTCAAAAATTATTTCAAGTGTCCAAAGAAGATTTAGGGCTGCTTCCTGTTCCTACTGACGGTTCAGAAAGGGTGAGCAAACTGAAATTGATCGACATTGATCCCGTTTTGGATAAAAAATTGTCCGCTTCTTCGGAAAAAAATCCGCAAAGCATAACAATTGAAGGATACGCCCTTCCTTGCGATGGCAATGCCCTGGCCAGCCTGAATTATAAAGATGGAATTTTCAGCTCACAGCTTGGTATAGCCAATTAATTCCTTTTTACTGCCACATAAAAAAGCCCCTCCGATGGGGCTTTTGTTTTTTTCTGATTTACTTCTATTTCTTTATTTGGGAAGCTGTTTTCACAAAACTATAAAACAAGGGGTGGGGATCCAGCGGTTTTGATTTCAGTTCCGGATGGAACTGGACACCCAGGAAAAATGGATGGATGGATTTGGGAAGTTCTGTTATCTCCATCAGTTTTTTGTCCGGGGAAGTTCCGGAAAAGACCAGACCACCCTTCTCCAGCCTTTCGATGTATTCCGGATTTACTTCCCAGCGGTGGCGATGGCGTTCAGAAATTTTATTCTTTCCATAAGCGGCGAAGGCAATCGTTCCTTTTTTAAGGATGGCCGGATAAGCTCCCAGTCGCATCGTGGCGCCATAATTGGAATCTTCCAGGTTCTTTTTTTGTTCCGGCATAATATCGATCACTGGGTTTTTGGTGTCCCTGTTGATTTCGGTGGTGTTGGCATCTTGGAGCCCTAAAACATTTCTCGCATATTCTACTACTGCCAGTTGCATCCCATAACAAAGCCCGAGAAATGGAATCTTGTTTTCTCTTAAATATTTCATAGCCATAATTTTTCCCTCTATTCCACGCGAACCAAATCCGCCGGGCACGATTACGCCATCATAACTTTTAAGATCGGCCAGTCTTTCCGGATCTTTCTCGAAAAGTTCACTATTGATCCAGCCGATTTCCGGCTTGACTTTCAATTTATAGGCAGCGTGCTTAATAGCTTCGAGAACTGAAATATAGGCATCGGAAAGGATAAAATCGCCGGTGCCGAAATATTTTCCCACGACGCCTATCTTCACCTTGCCCTTGGGGTGTTTGATGTTATCCAGCAAATTGTACCACTCCTTGAGATCGGTTTTTTTATAAGGAAGGTCCAATTTTTTGAGAAGCAGGCGGCTCAGGTCGTCGCGTTCGAAATTGATAAGCACTTCATATATACTTTCCACGTCCGGAGCGGAAATAACATAGCGTTCCGGAATATTGCAAAACATAGCAATCTTTTCTTTTCTTTTCTGATCTAGATATGTTTCGCTTCTGGCGATAATAACATCGGGCAAAATTCCGGCGCCGTTTAAAGTTCGGACGGCGTATTGTGTCGGTTTGGTCTTCATCTCGCCAACCTTGGAAGGAATCGGGACATAACTCACCATCACGAAGATAACATCTTCCGGATACTTTATTTTCATCATCCTGGCTGCTTCCAAAAATAAAATATTCTGATATTCTCCCACTGTTCCTCCGATTTCTACCAAAGTGATGTCTGATTTGGCTTTCCTGGAAGCTTTTTCAATTCTTTCGATAACTTCCATCGGGATATGAGGAACAACTTCCACACAACGTCCCTTATATTCCAGGTTCCTTTCTTTGTGAATTACCGTTTCATAAACCCTGCCCGTCGTCATATAGTTGTCGCGAGTCAAAGTTATGTCCAAAAACCTTTCGTAATTCCCCATATCCTGATCCGTTTCATCGCCGTCATCCAGAACAAAAACCTCCCCGTGTTCCGTCGGGTTCATTGTTCCTGCGTCCACATTGATATATGGGTCGATTTTTAGCGCGGTAACATTAAATCCGCGTGCTTTCAGGATTGCTCCGATAGATGAAGTGGTAATTCCTTTCCCCACTCCGCTCATTACTCCCCCCACAACGAAGATATACTTCCTGTTGTGCTTCATATTTATTTAATTTAATAATTTAATAGATAAAAAGCCGCACCCCCGCGACTTTTAATTTCATTGGTATTAAGATACTTTTATTCCCCTTTCACGACCAGTTTTATTTTACCGCTGATATCTTTGGCCAGCCGGATTTCTATTTCGTATTCTCCTATTTTCTTGATAGGATTTTTTAAAATAATATTTTCGTCTTTCAATTCTATTCCCGATTGCTGGAGATGCTTGGCGATATCCTTGGCAGAGATCGATCCAAAAAGTTTTCCGCCTTTCTCCTTGGATTTTAGCACAATTTCCTGGCTCTTCAAAATGTCAGCTATCTGCCTCATTTTTTGGGCGTTGGCTTGATCAATGGTCATCTCCTTTTCCTTTTGAGCCGCTGCATTTTTTATAGCTGTCTCCGTGGCTGCTTGAGCTAATTTTTTGGGAAACAAGAAATTTCGGGCATACCCTTCGGCCACTTCTTTCACATCTCCTTTTTTTCCTAAAGTTTTAACATCAGCAATGAGAATAATTTTCATATGATTATTTTATTCTCTGGTTGATTATTTCCATCGCCTTATCCAGTTGCGGATCGCGGTTGTTATTGTAATCATCCGCCGTCATATCCACTTCCACGTCAGGGCTGATGCCTTTTTCCATAATATAATCTCCGTTCGGTGTCAGCCATTTAGCCACCGTGATCTTGACGCTGGAACCGCCGGGAAGATCCATCAGTTCCTGTACCGATCCCTTGCCGAATGATTTCTTGCCGATGAGAGTCACTCCCTGATCATCCTTGAGCGCTCCTGCCAGGATTTCCGAGGCGCTGGCACTTCCTTCATTAATAAGCATCACCGTCGGGATAGAGCTCAGCCTGTCTCCCCCGCTGGTGTTCAGCGATTGTTTATTCCCGGCGCTATCTTCTTCAGTCACTACCACTTTTCCTTTGGGGATCATCTTGCTGGCCATATCCACACACTTATCCAAAAGTCCTCCCGGATTATTGCGGACATCTATGACAATCCCTTTGGCATTTTTAGCCACTATCTGATCGACGGCATCGCTGAATTCCTGGGCGGTATTGTCACTGAACTGGGTTATTCTGACATAAGCGATATTATTATCTTTGAATTCCAATTTTACGCTTTTTACTTCTATCTGATCGCGGGTGATGGCAATGTCTTTGGTTTCCTGATCTCCCGGATGAAGAATGGTCAAAACCACAGTGGTTCCTTTTTTGCCCCTGATCATATCCACCGCCTGATCGATAGTGAGATCGGTGGAAATTTTTCCATCAATCTTTATGATTTTATCCCCGGCCATAAGCCCGGCTTTTTGGGACGGAGAGCCGTCCAAAGGCGCGATAACTGTGAGAACATCATCTTTCACGCCCAGTTCCGCTCCTATACCTTCAAAACTGCCGCCGATCTGTTGAGAAAAAGATTGAGTGTCTTTGGGACTAAAAAAGGTCGAGTAGGGATCTCCGGTAGCGTGAAGCATGCCGTTTATCGCTCCGTAAACCATAGCTTGAGCATCAAGTTTGTCCCTATCGACGTGTTTTTCTTTTACCAAGTCCCACACTTTCCAAAAAAGAGAAAAATCAACTGCCTTATCAGAAGGAGTTTTATTGTCCAAAATAGCTTCATTGAGGGAAACAGTAGCATTTACCGCTTGCCCTCCGCCAGAAGAGTAACTTTTACCCCGGTTAAAACCCAGATAAAAGCTAGCTGCAATCAAAAAAATAACAACAAAAAAGGACAGGTAGCGCTTGAAAAGCTGCCTGTTCTTTTTCAATAGTTCCTCTGGACCGTCCGGAACATTTACGTTATAATTTTTCTCTTCCATCCAATTATTTAGGTTTTATGTCGGATTGGGCCGGTGCCGTAAAGATATTCTGCGCCAAATCATGGATCTTGTCATAATTATCGCCTATCGGTAAAAGGATATAGCCGGTTTCCGGAGTTTCCTGCGGAGTATAAAGCAATCCTTCATCGGAATTTTCCAACACTCGCTGATGGACTTCGGGAGTGGGCATCTTCTTATACAAGTCGTAGAGTCTTTGCATTTCCCAAAGTTGCATATCCGTGCGTACATTGTCTCCTAAACTATCAAGAATTTTGTTTACCTTGGAAAAGTCAGTCAGAGTTCCGATGCTGGTCGCCTTGTCTTTAATAAGTTGCAAAACTATCTGTTGTCTTTTGGCTCTTTCGAAATCACTGGTAGTCTCTCTGGACCTCACATAACAAAGAGTTTGGTCACCATTGAGCGTTTGCTTTCCAGCCGGAAGTTTGAAATCTCCACCACAGTCTTCCGTGTCAGGAGGAGCAGTGCACAGAGGATATTGCTTAGTGATTTTTTGTCCTATGACGCGTCCGGTTAACTTATCTTTTACATCTTTTGTTTTCGTGTCAAACTTTCCGGTTGGAACATTGAAAAAAGAATCGCAGACGTGTGGCTGGTCAAATTGAACCGCTTCCTCAAACGGCGCGTCCAAAGTGATGTCTACTCCTCCTATAGCATTGACCAATTGTTTGAAACCATCAAAATTTATGCTGGCAGCATAATTAATAGGCAGGCCTGTCACCTCGCCTATGATTTTTTCCATAGACTCAAGGCCCTGTCCTGCTCCTTTTTGTTCGCCATAAGCGTGCACGGCATTTATTTTTTCTTTTCCTCCGCTGTTGGGATCGGTCACATAAAGATCCCGCGGGATAGAAAGGAAAGCCACCTTATTCTGCGCAGGCTCGATGCTGACCAGCATAATAGTGTCAGCCAGCGTTCCTCCTGCCGGATCGTTGGCGCCGCGCATTCCCAAAAGCAAAACATTTATCCGGCCATCTTTTTCGCCCTGAAGTTCCGAACTGACTCCCGGAATATTATGGATCAGACTGGAAAGAAGCCCTCCTTTGGAAATTTTGCTGAGAACATTCCCTGTTTTCCAGGCAAGAACTCCTCCGCCTATGATCAAGATGATCACTACTACTGCCAGAATCTTAAACCAAAGCTTTTTATAGAATTTAGTTTTTTTAGCTCCTGCATTTGAAGAGCCGCCTTTTTGGAAATACGCCATAAATAAAAAAAATGATTAACAAATTATTATGAAATTATAAAGATTTTGCAATATTTACATTTTACGTATATTCCCGTTGTTTGTCAATTCAATCTCTGCCAGCTTTTCACTCGCACCGGGTGGAATAAAATATACATTAATTATTAATACGATTTGGCCGCTCCCTTAGACGCAAAGTTGGGGAATAAAAAAGCCCGCCAGATACTTTTTCAGTACGCTGGCGGGCAATGGTTTTACCTTAGAGCTTACGTAGACGTAGATATTCCTGTAACTTATGGTTCTTCTCATTAATAATATCTTCAGCCATTTTCTTTTTAAAAGCGATAAATTCTTCGCCCAATCCGGGCAGAATGTACGAGAGAATCTGAACCGCAAAAATGGCTGCATTGTAGGCGCCAGCTTTCCCGATAGCCATAGTTGCCACAGGAATTCCAGGCGGCATCTGAACTGTTGCCAGGAGAGAATCCATGCCGCTTAATGGTGACGAGTCAATCGGCACACCGATGACCGGAATGATCGTATTAGCGGCTGCCACGCCCGCCAGATGAGCAGCCATTCCGGCTCCAGCGATAAGAACCTTAACTCCTCGCTTTGCCAATGATTGGAAATAATTTCTCGCTTCATCAGGCGTGCGATGGGCAGAGAGAATTTTTACCTCATACGACACGTCAAACTTTTCCAGAACCGTGAGCGCGTTCTCCATAACAGAAAGATCGGAATCGCTCCCCATGACAACTCCAACCAACACAGAATTACTGACTATTTGGTTCATCTTGTCACCTCGTTCTTTGAGTAATAACCCTTGCGCTGTGCCATTATCCACTTAAGCCCTTCATTCACTTCTTAAGTTACAAAAACTCAAGCATTCACTTGAGCCTCCTTGAAATGAAAATACACTATAAATGATTAAAATGCAAGAAAAAAGGGCGCATTGCGCCCGGTTGTGTGGGAATTGGTAAGGGTTTTTAGTCTAGCACGATTTCACTTGCATCTTGCCAGCTTCTTATTTTCGCCAGCTCCAATCTCTGAAAAGGTTCCTCGGTCGCTTTTTCAAGAGATTTTCTGACAGCAGCGACTTCCTCTCTTGTTTTGAACATCGGTACAAGATTGACTTTGACATCAATGAACTCCATAGCAATCCTCCTAAAATTGTGTCGTTGCACAATTATTTCATATTTTCAAAAATCCCCAGCATTTTTTCCGCCGTTTTTTTCCAGGAAAAATTTTTCACTTGCTCTAGTCCTTTTTGGATCAGGCTTTCTCGCAAATTATTATCATTTATGACAGCGATAATTTTTTCCGCCAGTTCGTGAGAATCGTTAGGATCGAAAAACAACGCCGCGTCGCCCGAAATTTCCTTGTGCGGCAAAATGCCGGAGGCTACCACCGGCGTGCCGACAGCGAACGCTTCCAGAATCGGAATGCCAAAACCTTCATAAAACGAAGGGAAACAGAAAATAGTCGCCAGTTTCATAACGGCCGCCTTATCTTCTTCCTCGATAAATCCCGGGCAAATTACTTTATCTTCCAAATCGCATTGCCGGACCGCCCTATCTATCTGCCGGTCATAATTATGGCTCTTGCCGCCGGCCAAAACCAATTTCATATCCCCGATCTTATTTTCTATCTCACTAAAAGCCCTGACCAATGTCGGCAAATTTTTTCTGGGCTGAAGCGTGCCGAGGTAGAGAATAAATTTTTCCGGTAAATCATATTTCGCTCTGATTTTTTTCAATCTTTCCGGATCGGTATTTTGGGAAAGATATTCATCCGCCACCGCGTTATGGATCCAGGCCATCTTTTCCTGAGAAACTCCGTAACATTCCATCACTTCGTAATAGGTAAATTTAGAAACGCCGATAATCTTGTCCGCACGTTTAAGGCTTAGGGGGATCAAAAATTTCAAAAACAGAAGATCGACTTTCTTGATATATTTCAGATAGGAATTGAAAGATACGTCGTGGATGATTGTCGCTATCTTTATTTTTTTCGGCACAAAAAAGGGAGTGATGTATTGTGTGAGATAGACATCTGCCGGTTTTTTTCTGAAGTATCGCTGAAGCGTCCAAAAATTCCAAGTAAATTTATTGGCATTTTTTAGCGGAACAACCCGGAACCTATTGATGTTTTCTATACCCAGATCTTTCTCGATCTTATCCAAAGTTTCCTTATTTTTGATATCGGTAAAAAGCCGGTATTCATTATTCTTATCGATCTCCGCCAGATTTTTTACCAAATTGAAAAACACCACTTCATCACCGGTTCGTTTTTTTCCAATATTTCGAATGTCGATACCAATAATCATAACTTTTAACTTTGCGCTTTTAACTTTTAACTTGAGCGACAGCGATCCACACCCAAAATATTCCCAAAAATATTCCCGTGTTAAAAAGATTAGGAATGATTATAGCAAACCAGCTGATTATTATAAACAGATTTATGACTTTTTGTAAATCATTTTCAGCGTAAAAATAATTTTTGATTGATTTTATCAGAATATATCCAAGTAAGATTACTAATGCCAAAAATCCCAAAATTCCCGCTCCGAGATAGGTTTCCAAAAAAATATTGCTGGAATTCAAGACTGCGCCTCTTTCATCTTTTCCTAAAATATCACCGATACTCCCCCATCCGATGCCTAAGATCGGATGATTTCTTATCTGTTCCCACGATTTTTGATAAATTTCGCTTCTGGTCTGAACATTAGGATCGCTTCTATAAATTTCCGTCACGAATTTCCCTTGATCTTTTTCCGATTGGATTTCTTCCAGCTTTATGAATCGGCAATTATATTTTCCGAGTTCCGAAACATTTTGTATCTTTTCGGGAAGATTTATGTTTTGGTCACAAGAAATAGTAATTTTCTGCAATCCCGTTCCGGTGCTTTCCGCGCGATTAAATAATTGGAAGTTGGTCAGATGAAAAACATAAACCAGCAAAATAGAAATGAGCAGGCAGGAAATAATTTTTAGTTTAAGTTTGGCTGTTTCTTTCCATTTCCAACGTTCTTCTCTTGATCCGATAAAAAATATGGAAACAAATATGGCATAAACCGCAAACGCCCCCAACCATGCGCTCCGGGAAACGGTGATGATAAGAAGAATAAAAGTTGCTGTAAGCAAGAGGTAATTAAAAATTTGAAATTTATAAATTGAAAATTGAAAATTGAAAATTCTCTTAGAAGTATCTCCGTTTTCTAATTGAAAATAGTAAATTAATGTATAGGCAATTCCTGTCAAAAGCACTAGGTATATCCCCAGCCAGTCCGGTTCCGTAAAAGTAGCGTTCGCTCTTCCCGGCATCACTTCAAAACTAGCCAAATTATGCAGATACGCCCAATTCTGCCAGATGCCATATGAAACTACAATTACGGATGAGCTTAAGAAAAATGGAATCGCTTTTTTGAGATCTTCTATGTTTTGAATATAATTTCTGACTAAATAATAGAGAGCCGCAAAAGTGCCGATGATGATTGATAACCTGAAGCTGGAAATTTTATCCGGCGCGGCTATTATACTTAAAAATCCGCCAAGTACTAAAATTATAACCAGCCAATCGTACCAAACTGGTTTTATCAATTTAAAATGTAATCTTTGGGAAGCTAATCTTATGATTATGGCTAAAATAGCCAGGGCGCCGAAAAATTGATACGGCCGGATTGCAATTCCCAATTGCGGCGGAGCAAGATCAATATTTTCGAGAGGTATCGTCCCGATAAAAAGCAAAAAGCACCAGCCTGGCCGATAAAGCGCCAGTGCCAATGCCAAAAAAGTAAAAAACAAAAAATCTCCCGGTCGAAGAGGAATCAGTTTTAAATTATTGAACAAAATCAAAAAGAAAACGAGCAAAATATTGCCTAGAAGTAATAGCGTTTTGGGTTTGCTTAGGTTGTTGACAAATTGTTGGGGTTGTGATAGCATACGTTGATATATCCAGTAATTTTACAATCAATACAATGCCTAGAAAATGGCTCAAAAAAATATTTAACTTTGTATCTTGTATCTAAGGTAGTTCCCATCAAACATTCAGAGGAGGATTTCCATGGACCTGTTTGCAAAAGTTGTTGTAGTGGCACTGGTTTTTTCCTTGGCCATTGGTTTCGTTTTCTTTTGGTCTGTAATATTGTCCAAAAAGAGAGCGGGCGAGGCCGTCAGAGTTAGCCTACCTATATCTGCAATGGTGTTCTTTTTCTCCAGTTCATATTGGTCCTTTATTATTGCTGGTACACTTGAGTTTTCTGGCCATAAAAAATACTATGTGGCAGGCGCAGTCAGTCTAATCATCTTTGTTGTTCTCGTAATATTTTTCACCTACCCCAAACATAATAAGCCCTGAGCCATTCAATTACTTACTAGTCCTTTTGATGGTTCCCGGCCGCAAACCTTCTTTTCGCTCAAGTTAGTGAAAAGAAGGTTTTTTTATTTTATTTCGAAAATTATATTCAACCACTTCTCCACAAACTTATCCCACGAAAATTTTTCCGCTTGCATTTTGGCGCGTAATTTCAGGCTTTCGCGTAAGTCCTTATTTATCATAACATTTTTCATTACCATTGCTATATCATGAATATCGTCCGGCTGGCAATAGAGCACACCATCACCGCCTACTTCCGGCAACGATGAGGTTTTGGAAATGATTGTCGGCACGCCCTGACTCATCGCTTCCAGCGGCGGTATACCGAAGCCTTCGTAGTGCGACGGATAGACAAACATTACTGCCTCGGAAAAAATGGCCGGCATATCGACTTGCGGCACCATATCCAGAAATTTTATAAATTTTGTCAGGTTTAATTCTTTGGCCAATTTTTCGCCGTCCGTCACCAATGGCGCCAATTGCGGCAACAGTTTTCCATAAACGACCAGTTTCGGCATTTCGTGAATAAATTGTTCGTTCTTATTTTTATCTAACAGATATTTATAAGCCCGGATCACTCCTTCCACGTTTTTGCGCACTTCCAATCCCCCGCCGGCCAAAATATAGCCGGGTTTCAATTTATATTTTTTCAGAACTTGAGATATTTTTTTGTCATAAGGTTTCTTTTTATAGACATCATCTACATCGATATAATTTACTGAAATTTTATCCGCTGCTATTTCCAGATGTTGAATGAGATCTTTTTCCGTCCGCCTGGAAACAGTCAGAATTTTATCAGCTTTTTCAATGGCACATTGGGTCAATTTTTGATAATATTTTTTTCGCCAGTTATTCAGATATTCCGGAAATAGCTTTGGAATAATATCATGCACTAACATAATATGTTTGGCGCCTTCTATCGTTGTCGGGCATTGATAGAGACTGAAAAAAACATCACAGCCGTCTTCTTTGATGTATCTGGGCAGAAGATGTCCTTCCCACCAGATTTTTCTGATCAAGTCGTCCCTTTTCCACAGCGGCAAAAATATTCTTTTCTCGAAATTTTCAGGCAACTTGAAATCTTTGGGCAAATCTTCCTCAAGATATAAAATGAATTTAAACCGTGAACTGTCGACTGCGAACTTTATTAACTCTTTCAGAAAATTAATCGAAACTTGTCCGATTCCCGTAGTGGGTTTTCTTGCAAACGAAGCATTAATGCCAATGGTAATTTTATTGCTGCTCATACCTATATTTTAATCTAACTTGTCTTTTTTTCCAAATCTACTTAGAATAGATGGAGTTGTAATTTTTATTATTCATCTATTTTATGGAAACTAAAAAACAAACCGTCTGTGTCATCGGTCTTGGTTATGTCGGATTACCTTTAGCGTTAAGAGCGGCGGAAGCCGGTTATGAAGTTTTAGGACTGGATCTTGATAAGAAAAAAATAGACCTTATCAACGCTGGCAAGAGTCCTTTTGAAGAAAAGTTTATCGAAGAAAGGATCGGGAAGTATAAAATTACCACCTCGACTGACGAAAAAATAATATCCCAGGCGGATATAATTCTCATTTGCGTTCCTACGCCGGTGGATCACAAATTTTATCCGGATCTCAGTCCAGTGATAGGAGCAGCAGAACTGACAGCCAGAAATCTCAAAAATGGAGCGTTGGTAGTTTTAGAATCAACTGTTAATCCCGGCGTGTCTGAAGAAATCGTGGAGCCAATTTTTAAAAAAGCCGGCTACGAAGTGGGAAAAGACGTGTTTATCGCCCATTGTCCGGAAAGGATCAATCCAGGCGATCCTAAATGGAATGTCGCTAACATTGCCCGGGTGGTCGGATCGTTCGATGAAAAAGGGCTAGCTATGGCGGTAGATTTTTATAAAGATATTACCACCGGCGAGGTGCGGCCGATGAAATCCATCCGCGCCGCCGAAGCGGTGAAGATTGTGGAAAATTCTTTCCGGGATATCAATATCGCTTTCGTCAATGAACTGGCCAGGTCTTTCGATAAATTTGATATCGATGTGAAAGATGTGATCGAAGGCGCCTCGACCAAGCCGTTTGCTTTTATGCCGCATTTTCCTTCCTGCGGTGTCGGCGGGCATTGCATTCCGGTCGATCCGTATTATCTCATCGAACGGGCCAAAGAAAACGGTTTCGATCACAAATTTTTGCGCACCGCCCGCGAGATCAATAATTCTATGCCGGCTTATACCGTCGAACTTTTGCAAGACGCGCTGAACGAAATTGAGATGCCGATGAAAGGAACGTCCGTGGGAATTTTAGGCATCGCTTACAAAGCCAACGTGGATGATGTCCGCGAATCGCCGGCTATCAAAATTATCGAGATAGCCAAAGGTTACGGATCAGATGTTCATACTTTCGATCCGCACATTCTCGGTCGTTCCACCGAAAAAAGCCTGGAAGAAATCCTGGAAAAATCTCAGGCGCTGATCCTGGTGACTGATCACAACGAGTTCAAGTCCATCGAACCAGAAATTTGGAAAAAATATGGCATCAAAGTGATCATTGACGGAAAAAATTGCCTGGACAAGGATAAAATCAGAAAACTGGGAATTATTTACAAAGGCATCGGCAGGTAGACCCCGTACCACAATTCCAATCAATAAATATACAGAAAAATAACACCCAATATCATAAGTTTAAATTGTGGTACGGGGTAGACGAAAAACCCTAAATGAGCTATAATAAAAGCAGCCTTAAAAAGCTGTTTTTATCATTGAATTTTAGCTTAAACAAAGCATTTATGTTCTCACTTATCAAACTGATAATTTGGCTGGCCGGGCTCCTCGTAGTCACCTATTTTATCCTGGGTTATTTCGGTTATGAACCTAACCTCAATTATTTCCAGGAAAGCAAAGCCAAATGCGAAGAAAAACTGAAAGAATGCACCAATAACGCTATCCATCAGGGAGTGGACAACATTCAATGTAATTTTAACTGCATAGAACCCAAATTAATAATTAAGAAGAAATAATGAAACTGATCGTAAACATTCCCGCCTATAATGAACAAGAAAAAATCGCCGAAACCATAGCGCGCATCAAAAAAAGTTTCGGAGCTTCTTTTTATTCCCAAGAAGGATCAAAAATAGATGAAAAACTTATCCAAGTGGTGGATGACGGTTCGACCGATAAGACTGCTGATATCGCTAGGCTTGCCGGAGCGGATATCGTCATTTCCTATAAACCGAACAGGCGCCTGGCTTATTCTTTCAAGCAGGCAGTAGAAAACTCCCTAGAACTTGGCGCTGATTTTATGGTCAATATCGATGCCGACGGCCAATTTGATCCGCAAGATATTCCCAAATTACTCCTGCCTGTTATGAAAAGCGAGGCTGATATGACTATTGCCAGCCGCTTCGGAGAAAAAGAAGCCAAAAACATTCCATGGATCAAGGATTTTCTCAACAGGTTCGCCGCCAGTACTATTGGATTTTTTCTGGGTTACAAAACCGACGATCTGACCTGCGGTTTTCGGGCCCACAGCCGCGAAACAATGTTGAGACTGAATATGGTCAATACCCGCTTCACTTATACCCAGGAAACTATCATCGATGCTATAGGCAAAAATCTGAAACTTCAATGGGTGCCGGTAACTGTCACCTATTATGCCGACCGGAAAGCCAAGATGACTAAATCGATCTACAGTTTCATCAGTAATTCTTTTAAAATTATTCTTCGCGCCATCAGAGATGTCCGCCCACTGAAATTTTTCGGCTGGCCAGGATTGTTCCTGATCATTTTGGGAGCTTTGGGCTTTTTGATATTTTTCATAAATTATATCCAGGGCTTTCACATCACTCCCTTTCTCAATTACATCATTTTTTCCGCTATTTCTATGCTTTTCGGCATCCAACTTGTCGTCTTCGCCCTCATCGCCGATATGATCAAGACCAACCGTCAGCTGACTGAAGAAATGTTTTACCAATGGAAGAAAGATAAATATGACAAACGTTAAAATACTTTTTATTTCCCGAGCTTATCCGCCGGTTGTTGGAGGGATTGAAAATCAGAATTACGAACTGGGAAATTGGCTCGCCAAGATTACTGATGTAAAAAAAATAGTAAACACCAGAGGCAAAAATTTTCTGCCGTTTTTTTTGCCGTATGCCAAGATTAAAGCATTGTTTTTAATGCGCCACTATGATGTTTTACTTTTGGGTGATGGCGTTTTGGCACCAATCGGCTGGGCCGTGAAACTGATTAATAAAAAACCGGCGGTTTCCGTCATTCACGGACTGGATCTAACTTATAAAAGTTGGATTTATCAAAAACTTTGGGTAAATTTTTTTATTAAAAAATTAGACAAACTCATTGCCGTGGGCAACGAAACCGTTAAAGTTGCAGTTGAAAAAGGAATTGATAAAAATAAAGTTGTCTTTATTCCCAATGGAATCGATACGGAAAAATATTTTAAAAATCATACTCGGCAGGAATTAGAAAAAATATTAAGAGAAAACCTAGGCGGTAAAAAAGTGATTCTTACTTCCGGAAGACTGGCCAAAAGAAAAGGCGTCGCCTGGTTTTGCCAGAATGTGATGCCTAAACTTCCGGAAAATTATATTTATGTCATCGCCGGAGACGGAGCGGATAAAAATAATATCGAAGAAGCGATCAAGAAAAATGATTTATCAACTCGCGTAAAAATGTTAGGATATGTTAGTGATGACGTGCGAGATATATTGTTCAACACCTGTGATATTTTCGTCCAACCGAATATAAAAGTTCCGGGCGATATGGAAGGATTCGGCATTTCAGTCATCGAAGCTGCTTCCTGCCAAATTCCGGTCATCGCTTCTGATATTGAAGGCCTGAGGGACGCTATCAAAGACGGCCAGAATGGATTTTTAGTTGACTCAGGCAACGCTGAAGCGTGGGTAGATAAAATCAAAGAACTATTATTGAACGACGAATATCGAAAATCATTCGGCGAGAAAGCCAGGCAATTTGTGGTGAATAATTATACCTGGGATAAGATTTCGAGAAAGTATCTGGAAGAAATTGAGAAAATGATAAAATAAATGCTTCAACTGATCCAAAACCAAATATATTTTTTCCTGGCCGTGGCTTTTGTTATGTTTATACCAGGATATTTTTTGCTGTTGGCTATTTTCAGAAAAAGTCAGATACTCAGCGACCTGGAAAGGTTTACCATTTCTTTCGGCCTAAGCATTATCAGTGTCGATTTTATCCTTTTCGCTTATTCCGGATTGCATATTCCCATCACTGCGCTATCGGTAATTTTGGGAGTTTTGATATTCTCCGCAATTTGTTTCGGAATTTACAAATACCGTAAAAATTCCGCTGATATCCAAGACAAGGCCTCGAATGATTTATTTTCTTTTTCCAAAAACCAATTCATTCTCATTCTTCTTTTGCTGTTTTTTACTGTTTTCATCAAAACCGCTTATCTTTCCGGCACTCTCGCTCCTACTCAGACCGATCTGGGCCATCATCTGTATTGGTCAAAGATCATCGCTGACACGCACCAGCTTACCAACTACGAAGGTATGCCGGATTTCATCATCGGCGAGCACACTATGTTTGCCTCGGTTTATCTTCTTACCGGCCAGAGTTTTTTCACCGGTTGGCCGGTGATAATTTTATACCTCATAAATATCCTCAGCATCCTCACTGTTTTCATCCTAACTCTGCGGATTTTCAAGCAAAAAGTGATTGCCATTCTGACTTTGCTATTTTTAGGAGTGCTGTTCGCCGTTACTGCTCCGCAGGCCAAATATGTCAGCGGCGGCGTGATGGGCAATATTTTCGGCAATTTTTTTATGCCTCTGGCATTTTATTTTTATTATCGAGGATTTCAATTTTTGGAAAATGGGAATTGGAAATTAGATAATTATTCTCGGACGTTTTTAGGTCTTGCTGTTTTCACGACATTCGGCCTTTTTTATACTCACCATCTTACTGCTTTCATCTTTTTGTTTGTTTTCACACTATCGGTTCCTATCTTTTTGGCGACAAACTACAAAAATATCAAACCTCTAATTCAAAAAGTCTGGAAAGCAATTTTCTCTCCGCAGGTCCTTATAATCTTTGTCGTAGGCATAATATTTTTCTTTTTTATCTTCACTCCTACTTACGTCACTTCTAAAGCCGTCGGCACGGCGGTCGGCGCCGCCACTAAATCTACCCGCATCGGACTATCGATAGAAAATCTTAAACAAAGTATAGGAGAACCGAGAATAGTTCTGGGATTTTTGGGGCTGCTGATCCTTCTTGCCGGCTTCAGAAGAAAAAATTTCGGCTATGCTCTCCTTGCCGCCTGGGCCATTATGCTTTTCATAATGTCCGTCTTCCCCACTCTCTTATTCGTGAATCTCCCCAGTGATCGCATCGGCAACTATCTGAGCTATCCTTTGGCGATTCTCAGCGCCTATGCTTTTTACACTATCTTCAGGCCAGAATCTTGCCAACTATTTTGGGGAAGAAAATTATGCGATAGTTCCCAGGGCCTGGTAATCAGCAAATTACTCAGAGGAACGTTTTTGATAATTTTCACTTTTGTTCTGGTTTCAGGACTGTCAGACAGCGCTCAATCTTTTAAAAAACAAGACAGTTTGACCGAAACTAATCAAACTTTTTCCGCTTCCGATTATCTAGCCAAAAACACTACGAGCAATGATATGATTATCAAAGATCACAACTATATCACCGCTGATTCGTGGATAAAATTATTTTTTATGCGCGGCTACAAATATCCGGCCTCCCGCGGATATTTCAAACGTTACGAAGATACCGGCAACCGCAATCAGGATGTCTGCACTCTTGTTATGATATCCGATCCTTCAACCGACCAGGCTCAAAAATGTTTCTCCGACACCAAGACCGATTTTGTCATGATTAACCCCAAATACGACGCTCCGCAATTCCAAAAGCTTTCCGGATTCAACCAAGTTTATTTTAGTCCGGAAATCGCGGTTTATTATAAAAAATAACAACACCATGCAACAAATAAAACTGATTCTATTTATAATAATTATATTCATCATAAGCTCGGCTTACCTTCTTACCATTGGCAATAAGTTTAATGATTTAAATTTCGGTAAAGACTGGTGGGCGGTTTATTTTTCCGATCCCAAAAACAATAGTCTGAATTTTGTCATTGATAATCACAGCGATAATACCAATTTTCATTATGTAATTTCTAAGGACAAAGAAAAAATTTCCGAAGGTGATGCGAAAGTAGAAAACGGAAAAACGGAAAATATAAAACCCGACATCACTCAAGCAATATCTGGTAATATTACCATCGAAGTTTCGACCGGTGATAATGATAAGAAAGATATTTATAAGAATTTTTAAATTAAAAACCGGCATACGTAGTTATACGTATACCGGCTTGGGGTGCGGCTCGCGCCGCTTTAATTGGATCCCGAATCCCGGGGGGCTGGGATCTCCATAGCTTGCTCCCCCTTCGTGTCCTAGTTATTCCTGGAAGATGCCTGCCGGACCATAGCCTATAGTGGCTTCCTTCCACCGCGCTCTTTGCCCAGAGAGACCAATTCCTTCTCGGATGGCAGCCATCGACGGCACGGGTGTCTGATGGTTAAATAAGTGTAGCATATAAATCATTTCGTGTCAATAGCTGATCCGTCAGAATCAAACTATTGGCTAATATAAGCCAAGATATGACTGAAGAAACGAGCCGAAAAAAAATATTACTGGTCACGCGGCCGATCGCGCCGCCTTGGGATGAAGCTTCCAAGAATTTTGCTTTTTATCTGGCTAAAAACCTCTCGGCTTTTGATTTTTATCTTCTGACCAACGGTTTTATTCCTGATCTGCCGCCGCACATCCATCAGAAAGCCATTTACACATCGAACAAACTGACCTATATGCAACGGGTGAGGCTTTTGAAACTTCGCCATATCCTGCGTGAAGATTTCAATGTCATCCATTATATGCTCACCCCCACCCGACTCAATGCTTTTTCTTTTAAGACTTTTATAAAGAATAATCGATCCAGAACCATCCAAACTATTGCGACACTGAGAGAAGATCTTTTCAAAGATAAGGATTTCAAAAATATTCTTTTCGCTGATTTAATTATCACTTATTCTGACTACGCCAAAAACAAATTAAATTCTCTTGGGTTTAAAAACGTAAAACGGGTTTATCCGGGAATTGATTTGGAAGAATACAAATACGCGCCAAAAGACCAGAAACTGATGAAACAGGAAAATATAAGCGAGAATGATTTTGTCATTAATTTTACCGGTGAATATACGCGCCTTGGCGCTATGGATCTGGTTATCGATAGTTTTATCGAAATATCAAAAAAAATTCCTGAAGCCAAGCTGGCACTGGCAGTACGAGTGAAAAACGACAAAGACGCCCAGAAGAAAAAAGAAGTAGTGAAGAAACTAAAACTAAAAGAAAATAATTTGCTGGAAAAAGTTTCTTTCTTTGACGATGGCAGCTACAAGATGGCGCCGGTCTATAATTTGTGCGACATCAGCCTTTTCCCGGTAACGGACATGAAAGGAAAATTCGATGTGCCCCTGGCTGTCATCGAAGCGATGGCTTGCGAGAAACCGGTTATTATTTCGGATCTGCCAATCTTAAGCGAATTCGCCAACAAAGATAACTCTGTTATAATTAAGAGAGGAAATATTGCGGCTTTATCAAAAGCCATTTTAGATTTGTACGGAAACGCGGCCCGTCGCCAGGAAATCGGCCAGAACGCCAGAAAGTTCGTGGAAGAGAATTTTGATATAAAAGATATCGCGGAGATTTATAGAAAGATTTATGAAAAATTATAATTTCACCGAATTATCAAAAAATAAAAAAGAACTCCGGACCGACACAATGAAAGTGCCGGCGATTTTGCACGTCTCTGATGATTTGCTGCCCAATGACGATACACTCGCCGAGATTGAAAATGTGGCTTCACAGCCGCAGGTTTTTCATCACGTGGCGGCTATGAGCGATGTGCACAGCAAGAAGGGCCGGAAGAATCCGACCGGAACCGTTGTCGCCAGCGAGCATTATTTGCTGCCACAGATCAATGATACCGCGCCGAATTGCGGAATGCGATTTTTGAAGACTAATCTCACCGATGAAGATTTAACTCCGGAAAATATTGATAAATTATTTAACGAACTTATAAAAGTCATTCCCACGAAAACTTATGTCGGCACCAAAATCCCCTATTCTTTAGTTATGGATATCTGCCGCGAAGGCGTGGCGCCAGTGAAGGAATATTTCAAGACCCGAACTAAAAACGAAATTGAAAATACTTTCAAATCCGGCAATTTTTTTGAAGAAGTCATTCACGAGCAAGACATTTTGAATTCCATCCCTAAATTATTTTTGCGCATCGGCCAATATCGTCTGGGAATTCTGGGAGCGGCGGGAAACCATTTTTTGGATCTCTTAAAAATAACAGAGATAAAAAATAATGATTTGGCTGATAAGCTCGGCGTAAAGGTTGGGCAATATATTTTTATGATCCACACCGGATCAGGCCTCTTGGGTCAATACGCTTCCTATTTTTATACTCCGAAGAAAAAAGAACATCTGAGCCAGAGGCTGGTTCTGGAACTCGGCAAACTGACTTTTAACACCGCCACCAAAAAGATACACCAAAAACTTTTCAAAAAAATTGAGGAATACAAGAATAAGCCGGGGTTTTTTGCCTATGACGCTGACACGCCGGAAGGCAAGATGTTTTTGATCTCGCATAATGCCGCCGCTAACCAGGGCTTTGCCAATCGAGCTATTCTGACTCACAATTTAGACCAAGCGATTGAAAAGACGTTAGGAAAAAATCCGGAATTGGATCTGCTTTATGATATGCCACATGTTTTTATCAATCAGGAAAAACATTTCGGCCGCACCGTCTGGGTGCATCGAAACGGCGCTATCCGCGCCAACGGACCTGAGCGAATGGATCATCCGGTTTTCAGTGAGACTGGTGAGCCGGTTTTTATTCCCTCTTCTATGAGTACCCCGTCCTATCTCGGCGTCGGCACGGACCAGAACGAATCAACTTTTTTTTCCGCTTCCCACGGCACCGGCCGAAGAAAAAATCCGGAAGAAAGCAAGGCTACCTCAAAAGAAGAATTATTGAAAAGAATGGAATTGCGCGGCGTAAAACTATTCAACGCGCAGTCCAGTGGAGTGGTGATGCAGGACTCTGGTTATTATAAAGATGTGGAAGAAGTGATTTCGGGCATGGTGGATAACAAAATAGTAAATATCGTAGCGAAGATGGAACCGGTGGCAGTACTAATGTATTAAATATGAAAATTATCACTATCTCCGGCCTCGATGGCTCGGGAAAATCAACTCAAATAGAATTATTAAAGAATTATCTTGAAACGAACGGCAAGAAAGTTTTTTATTTTCACGCTGTCCAGTTTAGTATTGGCCAATTAGGAAAAGGTACGGTTTCCACCGCATCGAATAAGAGCGTGGAAAAAGCCAACTGGTTTCAAATCGAGTTACGTAAACTAGCATTAGCTATTGATTTATGGCGATTTAAAAAACTAATTAAAAAATTGGAAAAAGAAGGATACGATTATTTAATTTCCGATAGATATTTCTATGATAGTGTGATTAATATCAAATATTTGTCTACTCAAGAAGGACACGGAGTGTCCAATTGGACACTCCGTGTCCAAAAACCTAATTTATCGATTTATCTTGATGTTGATCCCGAAATAATTATGTCTCGCGAACGAAAGCCTGATCAAAGAATTGAATACCTCAAAAACAAAAAAGAATTATACGACAAAAAAATTCAGCAGTGGAATTGGAAAGTGATTGACGGCAACAGGGATAAAAATGTTATTTTTGAAGAAATAAAGAGTTATGTCTAGCTTTCTCACACAATCTTTTTTTTGGGTCTTTATTTCAGAGTTGATTTATAATCTCTCCTCTTATGTCGTCCACGCTGTTATGGGGCGGTTTTTGGGACCGGCCGATTATGGAAGATTTGCCATCATCGTCACCCTCACAACTATGACGGTGGTTCTCATCGGCCAAAGCGTTCCAACAGCGATGTCGAAATATCTAAGCGAAATTTTCGAGAAAGAAAAAAATCTGATTCCGGTCATCAAAAAGCAAGCGATAAAAATTCAAACAGTGATCGTTGGGTTGGCGACGATCATTTTCTTTTTTTTATCGCCGGTGATCGCCCGGGTACTGAATGACCAGAGCCTCACTAATCTTTTTCGCCTCTCCTCACTGGTAATTCCCGCTTTTGCTCTGGCATCATTTTATTTTTATTATTATACCGGCATCCACCAATTTAAAATCCAGGCCTTTCTCAAAACCAATCGCGGCATTTTGCGGGTTGTTTTTATTATCGGTCTGGCGATATTTTTCAAATCGCACGGGATGGTGCTTCAAGGTGCGATTTTGGGATACGTCGTTGCTCCTCTTTCTATTTTTTTTGAAGCTTTTTCTCTTGATCCGTACAAAAAATTGGAAGGCATCGGCACCTTTAATTGGAAAAAGCTAGTTGTTTTTGCCTGGCCAGTGACAATTTTTCTCATCGCCTACCAGTTTTTGAATACTATCGATCTATATCTCGTCAAAGGAATTATGAGATCTGATTTTGAAACCGGAATTTATAACGCCGCTTATACAGTCGGAACAATTCCCTACAATCTTTTTTATGCCCTCACCATAATTCTTCTCCCCGCTATCTCAAAAACAACTTCAGCAAACAACGACATAGAAACAAAGAAGATCGTCAGTCAATCGCTCCGATTTCTAATTATGTTTCTTGTGCCGACCTGTCTTTTAATGTCCTACTTTTCTTTGCCGATCATCAATCTTTTTTATTCGACCAAATACGCTCTTTCAGCTCCGGTGATGTCAATTTATGTGATCGCCGAAGGATTTTTGACGGTTTTTTATGTCCTCACTTTCATCCTGAATGGCGCCGGGAAAGTGAAGGTTCCGATGTATGTCGCTATTCTCGGACTTTTTCTCAATACCTTTGTCACCTATTTCCTGATCAAAGCCTATGGCCTTCTCGGAGCAGCGGGAGGAACGGCTTTTATGTCCGGAGTTGTGATGATATTCGGTCTGGTTTATACTTATCGGGAATTCGGATATCTCTTGCCAGCCAAAAGTTTTTTCAAGATTTTTTTAGTCTCTCTCGTTATGCTGGCGGCCGCTTTTCTGTTTCCGCGAGACAGTTATCTTTTTATTCTTTGGTCAACAATCCTGTTTGTATTTTATTTAGCTATTCTTTATCTTCTCAAGGAAATTAAAAAGGATGACATCGATGTCATCCGCCAATTGGTTTCCCGCAAAAAACCAGCTGAAATTGAAGAAGAATTTTCCGGCAACGAACCTTCTGCCTAAAACTCTTTACTGATAATTTTTTCTGCCTTCTTCTCCAGATAAGGAGAAGAATCAATGACCAAAATCAGAAATATTATCACCAGAGCTATAGTCAGAATTATATCTCCGGTATCGGGAAAGGCGTAGGTGCAAAACCGATTGTTGGTGGTGCAGTTGAGAAGCAAACCGATTTCATCGGCAAACAAACCAATGCCGATACCCATAAGAGCGCTGGCCATTTGCAGTCTCTTTTTTGTTTTATTGAGAACACCCAAAATTCCTCCCAAAGCCAAGGCTACTGTTCCAAAATAAAAATGATGGATGTGATATCCTTTGATATAAATGACATTACCAACGACCATTGTATAAACTCTCGCCGAAGCAAAAGCCAGGAGAAAGAAGATTAAAATAATAAGCATCAACTGCTTATTTTGTCTCCTGATGTCCAGCATCGATTTGATCCTTTTTTTCACCATATGTTTTACAAACGAACGTCCACGTGACTTTTTGTGAAAGGCTTTTTGAAAAAAATTACCCAAAGATGATTGATAATGTATCGCCAACCGGTTTTTAATATTCCTTCTCTTTTCAGCCTTCTGCCTGAAGTAAGGACCACCAGACTCATAGAAAATTTTATCTCGCCGGCTTTGTCCAGCCTTTTGGCCAGATCCGTTTCTTCTCCATAAAATTTCGGGCTGTCGCTATATCCACCGATATTTTTCAGAGCGTTTCTCTTTATCACGCTGTTACTTCCCTGAAGGACGGCGTTAGTCTGAAATATATATTTATTTATGATATAACTCAGATAGGCCAGGCCGTAAAAAAAGTTCACTCCCATATTCACGATGTCGCCGAGATCATAAAATCGCACCGGCCCGGAAAGTCCGATAATTTTTTTGTTGTCTTCAAAATTTTTTTTGACTTGGTTTATCCAGCCGCCAGTAAGCATAGAATCAGCATCGATCTGAGCGATCAGATCGCCACTGGAAGCTTGGAAACCGGCCTGCCTGGCATAAAAAATGCCTTTCCTGGGTTCATCTATCACCATCACCTCCGGGAAACCGGAAGTGATTTTTTTGGTGTTGTCTGTGCTGGCGTTGTTGACCACTATTATTTCCGCCTCGCAGGAACTATTTTTTATCTCCCGGATGATGGAAGATAAACAACGGCTGATATAATTTTCTTCGTTATAGGCAGGAATAACAAAACTTATTTTCATAGCGATAAATATTTTTTATCTGATCGGCGTCCATTCTTTGGCCGCTGATTTTTTGGTAAATTTATAATAAGCCAGTTCTTTCATCCAGATATAGATAAGTTTCGGCCAGCCAATTTTATGCGGCCGGCGGCCGGTATGATAGGCAGAAAGGCTTCTTATTAATTTTGTCTTTCCTAATTTCGCCAGTCGGATAAACATATCCTGATCTTCCGAAGCCACCAGAATTTCGTTGTAGCCTCCTAATTTTTCAAAAGCACTGCGTCTTATGAATTGAAACTCGCCCGAAGAA